>Ga0209674_100199_pt1 | contig 62593 bp, 61 predicted proteins | sample AraplaCvi_mMS_r2_FD_184279 | JGI IMG/M metagenome (GOLD analysis project Ga0209674, IMG submission 184279) | Arabidopsis root microbial communities from North Carolina, USA - plate scrape CL_Cvi_mMS_r2 (SPAdes) (version 2) | ecosystem: Host-associated > Plants > Roots > Endosphere | place: USA... | reverse complement strand
CTCGTTTCTCCTGATGCCGGAATAGCTCAGACGGTAGAGCAGCGCATTCGTAATGCGAAGGTCGGGGGTTCGATTCCTCTTTCCGGCACCATCAAGATTCAAGCAAAAAGCCCAGTCCTCGCGACTGGGCTTTTTGTTTTTCTGTCGATGCTGCGCTGATCAAGCGCTAACGTCCGTCTTCAGCCATTGGCTACTCAAGAAAGCCTGTTGCACCCAGGAAGCGCGGCTACGCAACCTTGCCAAGATTGCGCGCCACCACCGCATCGCTCGTCGTGACAGCCTGCGCAGCACCGTTGTGCGGCTCGCCGCAATAGGCAGCAACCGCTTCCGGCGGAGCCGACGAGAACCACGAGATGCGGCCCCCGCATTCGATCCCGACCTGACGTCCGTTCCAATAAACCGCGTTTTCCATGACGAACTCTCTGAAGGCGAAGATGACCATCTTCCGTGTCGACAGCCGCGCGTCGGTTGCCCAACGCACTTTTGCCTGCCGATTGGCTCTTCAATCATAGAAGCCGTAGTCGCGATTGCGCAGGTTGTCATTGAAAGGTGAGGTTTTGTCGCGAACCGCCCGACCTTAATGCCAGCGTCAGGAAATTGCCGCACCCATTCGCTGACCTGTCCAAGCATTCAGAGCTCGGATTAAAAATTCCGCTGCAAACCGTCAACGGCGAGACAGGTCGCTCGTTTACAAAGACACAGGCCTTCGCGCCAATCGATTATCGGGTCGGTAATAAACGAACGTTCGCCTTTTCGCCCGGAAAATGGTGCCGATGCGGCAGTGCATCAAATGGCGGCTAATCGGTGAATACCCGCAGCGGAAGAACGGCCAATTCACAAGTAAAGCGCGGAAAGAGCGTGAACTGTCCGCCGGACAAGCCTCTCAGGGAATCCACCGGGGAATTGAGGCGTTCAACGTACGGCAGACCGCAGAACAGGAACGGCAGCGAATCTATAAATTTAATCAGAAGGTTCTGCCGAATTGGTGCGCTGTGCCGTTAAAGCAACAAATGCGGCAACAAATGCGCTGCGATGCTAATGGGACACTGGTGCGACACCGCGCTTGGGGCCGATAATGGGTTTGTAAAGGAGAAAGATCATGGATGCGAAACCACCGAAGATTCCGACCCCGGATAAAGTCTTTAGCCCGGATCCGGAACCTGTCGGCGTCGAATTTTTGGGTGCGGAACTGCCGGAGCATGTGCGCGCCTTTTTCGACGAACAACGTAAGTCGTGCGACGCAAAGTAATTGTGCAGTGGCGCAACGCGGTAGCCGTCCTCGTGCTCGTCGCACGGGTCGCGGGCGCTCGCGCACTCCATAACCCCTTTTTGTTCGACGCCTCAAATAGACGGACTGCCGCCGCCCGGTGACGGCGCACGCGCCGCGCTTTGCGTGCCCCCGCTTCCGCAAGATCCCCTTTTCCACCGAAATCCTCGGCGGCTCTTTTGCGGGTGGAAGCGTCTACGCGCCCACACATCGTCTATTCTTCTGATTTTTTCTTCCGGCCGCCCGGCCCCTTCAGCCGATGAATCGTTTGTTTCGCTTTGCTGCGCCGTGCGCGCTCGCGCTCTTCGCCTGCGCCGCGTTGGCGCCGGCCCCCGCCCTCGCCGATGGCGACGACACCGCGCTCACCAACCTGATCGCCCTCGCGTCGCAGCGTCTTGCGCTTGCTGAGCCGGTCGCGCGCTGGAAGTGGGCCAATCATCAGGAGATCACCGACAAGCCGCGCGAAGAAGCGCTGCTCTCCGATGTGCAGAAGCGCGCGGCGGCGGCCAACGTCGATCCGGCATTTGCGCGCGCTTTCTTTCAGGATCAGATCGATGCGAGCAAAGAGGTGCAGAAGGCGCTGTTCGCAAGCTGGCGCGCCAGTCAGCCGCCCCAAGAGCCGGCACCGGACCTTGCCACCAGCACGCGGCCGCAACTCGATCGCTTGACCCAATCGCTCATTGCCGGCCTCGCTCGCGTGCAGCCACTGCGCGCGGCGCCGGATTGTCCGTCGCGGGTGGCGCAATCGCTCGCCAACTGGAAATCGCTGACTCGCTATGACTCGACGCGGTCGAACGCGCTCAATCGCGCTCTGGGACACGTCTGTGAAACGGGTGGCGTCGGCGCGACCGGCTGACAGACGCGGTAGACGCAAAGCCCCGGCTCAGTTCGCGGCAGCAGGGCTCGCATGGCGAGCCAAGACATTTAGTCGAGACTCACGACCGGCGCGGCGGGCTCGGCGCCCGCAACATTCAGCGGCGTCATCCTCAAGCCGCGCGCCAGGTGGCTTTGCAAGATCCGGTACGTCGAGAGCTCGAACCCACTCGTCGCGCGCGCGGCATGCAGTTCGACGGCCTGCGCCAACGACGGCGCGTGGCCCAGGTAGCGCCACTCGTCGACGACATGGAAAGCACACGCTTGCGAGGCCGCCTCGCGCTCTTCAAAAACGACCGGGCCCTGGAACGGCCAGGGCGCGCCGACGGGATCGCTCTTCGTGGCGCGCGGCACGCGATTGTGCCCCGGCCGCAGCGCGGCAATCCACTGCGCCTCGGCGAGCATCGCGCCCAATTCGCCGCCGGTGGCGCGCCACTCGACTCGCCTCACTTGTTGCGCGAGCCGACTATCCTTCGACGAGCGCCGCTCGCCTGTCAGATGTGCGCGAAGCCGCTGACGGACGCGCACGCTTCGCCCCACGTATAACGGCAGGTCGTCGTCTCCATAGAAGGCGTAGACGCCACAGCCGGCCGGCGCTGTTTCCAGCAGCTCTTCAGTGATGTCGCCTGCCAGGCGATAGCGCCGCGTCGTCCGCTCGATCTGCGCGCGCAACACGTCGAGCGGCACGAGACCATGCAGGCGCTGCCAGAACTGCCAGATCAGATCCGCGTCGGCGAGCGCGCGATGGCGGTCCGACGGCACAAGCGCATGGCGCTCGACGAGCGCATCGAGCCCGTGACGCTTTTCCGACGGGAATAGCGCCCGCGACAGGCGCACGGTGCACAGCACGTCCGGGTCGAATGAAATGCCGACGCGCCGGAATTCGCCGCGCAGGAAACCACGGTCGAAGCTGGCGTTATGCGCGACGAACAGCTTACCGTCGAGGCGCGCGAATAAATCGGGCGCGATGGCCTCGAACGTCGGGGCGCCGCGCACCATGGCGTTGGTGATTCCGGTGAGCTGCTGGATGAACGACGGGATCGGCTGCTGCGGATCGACGAGGCTGCTCCACCGCGTGACACCCGTCGGCCCCACTTCCACGACACCCACCTCGGTAATGCGATGCTCACTAGTCGAGCCGCCGGTGGTTTCAAGATCGACGAAGACGATAGGCTCTGAGAGGGCCAGTTCGGCCAAAAACGGTTCAGACATGAAGAGGAAGCTTGGACGCGTGACTTTGCGCCAAGTATGCACTAGTTAGCGGCCGACGCTAAAAACCGGATTGGATTTCAATCGGAAAGGCCATCTCGGCAGAATCAGAAAAAAGCCCTCGCGGTCTACACGAGGGCTTCTAGCAGCAGGTACGGCCTGCCCCGCAGCGCGAGGCAAGCAGGTCGCTGCTTAGAGCGGCTGGATGTTCGCCGCCTGCTTGCCCTTCGGGCCGGCCTTCACGTCGAAAGACACGCGCTGGTTTTCTTTCAGCGATTTAAAGCCTTCCGTGCGGATTTCCGAGAAATGCGCAAAAAGATCTTCGCCACCCGAGTCCGACGTAATGAAGCCAAAGCCCTTAGCATCGTTAAACCATTTGACGATACCTGTTTCCATTTTCCAGTTTCCCTCAACGAATTATCAAATCGGGCAATGCCCAACAACGCCTCAATCCATTGCCAACTTATCCATACGGAATATCCCTGAGGCATTGCGCACTCGGAGCGGCTACTGAAATCAGCTTTGCCGTTATACGGGGAGCGGCGAATCACCGTCAAGCGAATTTTAAATAAGCCCTAAGCACAATATTGGATAAGCGAAAAGTTAGCCGGATGGCGGAAGCGACAGGCGTTTTGATACTCGCCCTTACGTCAGAAATACTGATCGCGCGCTTAATCACGGTCAAAAGAGGAAATTGTTCCCGCTCCGATCGTGGTTTTGTAACTATTTGTGACTTTGGTAAGTGTTTCTCCGGGTTGTTCGCAGCTGCCGACGAACCGCATCATGAAACTCAGCATTTGCAGTAATACGCATCGGGAGATTGCCATGCAGTTCCGTGATATCCACCGCTTTCTTTCTAAACTGATTCCTCGTTCTGCAGAGTCTCAGTCGCCCGTGCCTAGTGCTGTGCCTCATGCTTCGCGCGGCGAAGCTGAGGCTGGTGCAGCATCGGCTTTCGATTTCGAGCCTGTCTGGCACGGCGACCACTGGCAAAATCTGCTTTCTTCGCCGATGGACGCCCGCCGCTACGTCATGGAAGACTGGAGCGCTTCAACGGCGAACGAATGGTGGAACGCGGACGCCACCGCATCCGCGCACTGATCGTCCGCTGCGTGGCACCCACGCATAATCGACAGACAAAAAAAGCGCGACTGAAAAGTCGCGCCGACAAAGGTTTGGAGATCTTTTTCGTCAAGAAAAAGTCTGCTTCGAAAAGCAGAGCTTCCAGTATAGCCTTTAATCTCAATTCGATTATTCACACAAATAACAATCGTCTGTTGCGACAATAACAACAATGGTTTCACTCAGTGACGCGTGTTGTTTTTTCACATCGGCTTAGCGTCGTAAATTCGCAACGCCAATTCACACTACCTCGCCGCACCTCTCGCTGGCACGGCTGAAACCCTTGACTGGCGCGGCTTTCAGGGCGCCCATATATCGTTTCGGCTGCTGTAATACTTTATTGCAAAAAGCGAAACGCCCATTCATTAGACGCTCTCTCTACACTTTGCGTAACCGGAAAACAGCGCCACTTACAGGCGCACTTTGCGCGGATACGCCTCTCGCAGCGCCCGCGTGAAGGTTTTCCGAAGCAGGATTCACTGCCAATTCTCGCTTTCGGAGTAACAAGATGAAAAAGACTCTCATGGTCGCCGCCCTGTCGGGCGTTTTTGCAACTGCGGCGCACGCTCAAAGCAGCGTCACGTTGTACGGCTTGATCGACGCCGGCATCACCTATACCAACAACCAGCACGGTCACAGCAACTGGCAGCAGACGAGCGGCTCGGTGAACGGCAGCCGTTGGGGCTTGCGCGGCGCTGAAGACCTCGGCGGCGGCCTGAAGGCAATCTTCACGTTGGAAAACGGCTTCGGTATCAATGACGGCTCGCTGAAGCAAGGCGGTCGCGAATTCGGCCGTCAGGCATTCGTCGGCCTGTCCAGCACGCAGTTCGGCGCGGTGACGCTCGGCCGTCAATACGACAGCGTCGTCGACTTCGTCGGCCCGCTGGCCTTGACCGGCACGCAATACGGCGGCACGCAGTTCGCCCACCCGTTCGACAACGACAACCTGAATAACTCGTTCCGCGTCAACAATTCGGTGAAGTACACGAGCGCGAACTACGGCGGCCTCAAGTTCGGCGGCATGTATGGCTTCTCGAACCAGGCTGACGGCTTCGCGAACAACCGGGCTTACAGCGCGGGCGCGTCGTACAACTGGGGCGGCCTGAATGTCGGCGCGGCCTACCTGCAACTGAACAGCAACGGCGCGACGGGCGCAGCGGCGGCGTTCAACTCGGGCGGCGCGGTGTCGAGCGACAACACCTTCTTCGCTCGCCGTCAGCAAACCTGGGGCGCGGGCGCGAACTACGCGTTCGGTCCGGCCACCGTCGGCCTTGTCTACTCGCAGACGAACCTGACCGGTCTCGCCGGCATCGGCGCAGGCGCGTCGGGCCAAACGGGCGGCATCGCATTCGGTGGCGGCAGTGCGCACTTCCAGAACTTCGAAGCCAACGCGCGCTACGCTCTGACGCCGGCTGTCAGCATCGCCGGTTCGTACACGTACACGCGAGCCAGCCTCGCCGGCACTCGTCCGCACTGGAACCAGTTCAACCTGCAAACGGCGTACGCGCTGTCCAAGCGCACGGACGTCTACCTGCAAGGCGAATACCAGCAAGTCAACGAAAACGCGATTGTTGGCGCGGACATCAACGGACTGGCTGCTTCGAGCAACAACAAGCAGGTCGCGGTCACGGCAGGTCTGCGGCACCGTTTCTAAAGCAGCCGGCAAGACTCGCAGCACGAAAGGCGCCGCTCGCGGCGCTTTTTTTATTGCCCGCGAGGAACGTGCCGCGCCGGCGAGCCAGGTCAAGCTACCGCAAGCGGGCGACTAGCCGCCGTTGTCGGGCGGCGGATATTTGACGTCGAGTATGTCGATGGGCTGAGGCCCGGCCGGCGTGTACAAGGTCACCGTATCGCCGACCTTGGCCTTCAGCAGCGCGCGCGCGATCGGCGAGATCCAGCTCACGTGGCCGATATCGAGGTCCACCTCGTCGATACCGACAATCGTCACCGTGTGCTCTTCGCCGTCTTCCGTTGCATATTCGACAGTGGCGCCGAAAAAAACCTGATCGACATTTTCCTGCTTGCTGCTGTCGACCACCTCGGCGAGGTCGAGGCGCTTGGTCAGAAAACGGATGCGCCGGTCGATTTCGCGCAGGCGGCGTTTGCCGTAGATGTAATCGCCGTTCTCGGAACGGTCCCCGTTCGAAGCCGCCCACGACACGAGCCTGACGACTTCCGGCCGCTCCTCGTCGATGAGATGCAGCAGTTCGTCACGCATTCGACGATAGCCGGCCGGCGTGATGTAGTTCTTGGTACCCGCGGGGATGTCCGGCTGGGCGACGTCGAGATCGTCGTCGTTATCGTCGCTCGACTCTTTGACAAAGGCCTTGTTCATGATGATCCATAAGCTGCAGCAAACGACTGCCCCACTAGGGTACACGATCATGACAATGAGACAAATCGCACGGACGCCCTTCCCTTTTTTGAAACCTTTGCTATAATCTCGTTTCTGCGTGCGGCTGTAGCTCAGTTGGATAGAGTACTTGGCTACGAACCAAGGGGTCGTGGGTTCGAATCCTGCCAGCCGCGCCACTTATTCGAGGGCCTCCCTCCGGGGAGGCCCTTACGTTTTACCCAGTTTCACGGTTTGTACTGCATTACCTGTTTCGCGTGCGGCTGTAGCTCAGTTGGATAGAGTACTTGGCTACGAACCAAGGGGTCGTGGGTTCGAATCCTGCCAGCCGCACCACCTCTGAAGGGCCTTCCAGGCGGAAGGCCCTTTGTCTTTTCAGGCGCGCCGTTTCAAGGCGCCCGTGTTCGCGGCATTTGCCGGACGGCTCGGAACGACCGCTCCAGCAACCGCCCCGCCGGCGGTCAGGGCCGCGGCGGCGACTGAATATCGCCGATATGCCCGTCCGGGCTCGGCACATCTTCGAACGTGTCGCCTGCGCTTGCTTCGCCGATGCGCCGCGCCTTATCGCCCACCAGCATCTGCGGCTCGTGCAGCATCTCGCCGACGTTGTCGCCGAACCGGCTCTCAACAAACGCCCGCAGCAGCGCCACCCGCACCGAGTCTGCGCGCCCCTCCACCGTTCCACGGCCGCCTTCGAATTCCGCGACGCAGTGCGCGGGACCTTCCTCGCTGCGCTCGCGCATTTCCAGCCGGCGCGCGCGTTCGAGCACCACCGCCGCGGCGTCCCATGAAGTAGTAGGCGTAAAACGGCCGTCCCACGGACGCCCCCGGTCGTTACCGCGAATCGCGACGGTCTCGCCGCTGTCGGTGAACTGAATTTCGCGCACGAAGTCGTGCAGGCTGCGGGCCACCCAATAGTCGAGCGCGAGGCCCTCGAGGTCAGCTACTTTCATCAGCGTTCTCCCTGAGTTTTCAGGTCAGACTCGCCTATGGCCGGTGCGTTCCTGCAGAAGAAAGGAGATTGACGGCGCAGATGAGCGCCGACACTCAGTAATCGGCCCGCTCGCGCTCGATGCGCATGCCGCCGTCATGCCGGTGATGCCCGTCGTCGCTCGGCCGCTCGCGCGCAATGCGCATGACGTCGAGGTTCGTGCGCACGCGGCGCATGACGTTGGCGAGATGCACGCGATCGCTGACCTGAATCACAAAGCGCAGAATCGTGGATTCCTGCGACAAGTCCTCGTCCATCGCAATGTGCACGATGTTCGCGTCCGCCGAGGTAATGTCCGCGGCGACTCGCGCGAACACGCCCTTGGTGTTCTTGACGAGCACCTTCACGGCAACGTCGAAAAGACGCCCTGGTTGCGGCGCCCACGCAACGTCGATCCAACGCGCGGGATCGCGCCGGTGAATGCGCTGCGCCACGCGGCAATCGGTCGTATGAATCGCCATGCCGAGGCCGATGCCGATGTAGCCCATGATGTTGTCGCCCGGAATGGGGCGGCAGCAGGCGGACAGCTGCACCGACATGCCTTCCGTGCCGGTAATCACGACCGGCGGCGCATGAGGCGCGGAGCTGGAATCGGAGCGCGAGCCATCGTCGTCCGCGTCGCGGCCGCTCATCAGCACTTCGATGCGTTTAGCCATGACCGCCGCGACGCGCCGCCCAAGACCAATGTCCGCGAAAATTTCCTGGCCGTTCTTGTTGCCCGTCCACTGCACGAGCTTTTCCCACGCCTCGGGCGTGACGTCCGACAGCGCGAGACCGTAGCCCTTCAATGCCTGGTCGACGAGACGCTCGCCAAGCTGAACCGATTCGTTCAGCCGCATGGTCTTCAGATAATGGCGAATCGCGGAACGCGCCTTGCCGGTGCGCACGAAGCCGAGCCACGCCGGATTTGGCTTCGAATACGGCGCGGTAATGACTTCGACGATATCGCCGCTCTTCAGCTCGGTGCGCAGCGGCAGCAATTCATTGTTGATCTTGACGGCGACGCACTGGTTGCCCAGGTCGCTGTGGATCGAATACGCGAAGTCGAGCGCCGTGGCGCCGCGCGGCAGCGCCATGATTTTCGACTTTGGCGTGAACACATAGACCGCGTCCGGGAACAGGTCGATCTTCACGTGTTCGAGGAATTCGCTCGAATCGCCCGCTTCGCTCTGAATGTCGAGCAGCGACTTGAGCCACTGGTGCGCGCGCTTTTGCACGTCGTTCAGATCGGCGCTGCCGTTCTTGTACAGCCAGTGCGCGGCGACGCCCGCTTCGGCGATTTCATGCATCTTGCGCGTGCGCACCTGAAACTCGATCGGCGCGCCGAACGGACCGACGAGCGTGGTGTGCAGCGACTGATACCCGTTGACCTTCGGGATCGCGATGTAGTCCTTGAATTTGCCCGGTACGGGCTTGTACAAGGCGTGTAGTGCGCCGATGCAGGTATAGCACTCGAGCGCACTGTCGACCACGACGCGAAAGCCGTATACATCGAGCACCTGCGAGAACGACAGCTGCTTGTCACGCATCTTCTTGTAGATGCTGAAGATGGTTTTCTCGCGGCCGGTGACTTCGGCGTCGATCTTCGCGTCGGCAATGGCGCGCTGCACCGACTCCAGAATCTTGCCGACCACTTCGCGCCGGTTGCCGCGCGCCGCCTTCACCGCTTTTTCGAGCGTGGCGTAACGGTGCGGATTGAAGTTCGCGAAGCTCAGGTCCTGCAACTCGCGATACGTATTGTTCAGACCGAGCCGGTGGGCGATCGGCGCGTAAATGTCCAGCGTTTCGCGCGCCACGCGGCGGCGCTTTTCCGGCGGCACTGCGCCGAGCGTGCGCATGTTGTGCAGGCGGTCGGCGAGCTTCACCAGAATCACGCGGACGTCGCGCGCCATGGCGAGGAGCATCTTGCGGAAGTTTTCCGCCTGCGCTTCCTCGCGATTGCGAAACTCCATTTTGTCGAGCTTCGACAAACCGTCGACCAGTTCCGCGACCTTCGCGCCGAAACGCTCGGCGAGTTCCGCCTTGGTCACGCCCTGGTCTTCCATCACGTCGTGCAGCAGCGCCGCCATGATGGCCTGGCCGTCCAGGTTCCAGCCGGCGCAGATTTCCGCGACGGCGACCGGGTGCGTGATGTAGGGCTCGCCGCTCTGGCGATACTGGCCGAGGTGCGCTTCGTCGCTGAAATGGAAGGCCGCCTTGACCTCCTTGATTTCTTCCGGCTGCAGGTAGCCGGACAATGCGGAGGTCAGCTTGGCAATGGAAACGACGTCATGCCGGCGCGGCTGCTCCGGCGTGGCAGTCGGTCCGAACAGATGGCGAAACGACTGTTCGAGGACCGCGTCGATGTACTTGCGAGCAGACGAAGGCGAATCGGCGTCGTGCTCCGCTTCCGTAGCGGTGGGCGGGGTGATACTCATGTTCGCCTCCGTAGCGGTTGGGAGTGGACGCCGGTCTGCAGCTCGATGCAATCAGGTGTAGCAGAGACCGCTAAAAATTGCGGCAGGAAGACTGGCTGACCGATCTGGCCGATCAGCAAACGACCGTGGAGACAGTGCGCGTTAAACCGGCACCTTCTTCAGCATTTCGACACCGACCTGGCCGGCCGCGATTTCGCGCAGCGCGACGACCGTGGGCTTGTCGCGGCTTTCGATCTTCGGCGTATGGCCTTGAGCGAGCTGACGCGCGCGATAAGTTGCGGCGAGCGCGAGTTCGAAACGGTTCGGGATCTGTTTGAGACAGTCTTCGACGGTAATGCGGGCCATGTTGGGTTCCTTCTCAGTATGTTGCTTATTCTACCTTATGTGCTCGAATCGCCGCCGCGCTCAGGGGTGCGGGAGGTGAATGCCGAGCTGCACGAAAAGCTGCGTATGACGCGCGTATTGCGAGGCGAAGCGCGAGCGCGTTGCCGCCACGAGGCACTGCAGTTCGCCGAGCGCGCGATCGAAGTTCTCGTTGATCACCACGTACTCCGCTTCGGCTGCGTGCGCCATCTCGCTGCCGGCCGCGAGCAGGCGTCGCGTGATGACGTTCGGCTCGTCCTGGCCGCGCTTTTTCAGACGCTCTTCGAGCGCTTCGAGCGACGGCGGCAAGATGAAGATTTCCACTGCGTTGTGAAACTGCTTCTTCACCTGCTGCGCGCCTTGCCAGTCGATTTCGAGCAGCACGTCATGGCCGCTTTTCATCTGCTCCTCGATCCACACGCGCGACGTGCCGTAGTAGTTGCCGTGCACTTCCGCGCTTTCGAGGAACTCGCCCGCGTCGTGCCGCCGCATGAAGTCGTCGACCGTGGTGAAGTGATAGTGCTCGCCGTCCTGCTCCTTTGGACGCGGCGGGCGCGTCGTGTACGAGATCGACAGACGGATCGCGTCGTCGCCGGCGAGCAGCGCGTTCACGAGCGTCGACTTGCCGGCGCCCGAAGGCGCGACGACCATGAACAGGTTGCCGGGATAGGCGCCGGCATACGGGTTGCGCGGTGCGCCGCTTTCGCGTGTGTGATGATCGGTCATGTTGTGATGCTCCGGCCTTATTCCAGATTCTGTACCTGCTCGCGCATCTGTTCGATGAGCAGCTTGAGCGTCATCGACGAATCCGCCAGTTCCTTCGCCGCCGCCTTCGAGCCGAGCGTGTTCGCCTCGCGATTGAGCTCCTGCATCATGAAGTCGAGCCGCTTGCCCACCTTGCCGCCCTTCTGGATCACGTGGCGCGTTTCGTTCAGATGCGCGGTAAGGCGCGACAGTTCTTCGGCAATGTCGATGCGGATGCCGTACATCGTCACTTCCTGGCGAATCCGCTCGTTGATCTCTTCGCGCGACACGATGGTCGCAGCCGTGTCCGGCGCGGCAATGCCGAGCGCCTCCTGCAAACGCTCGACGATCTTCTGCTGATGCTTCGCGATCAGCTCCGGCACGAGCGGCGTGATCTTCGTGACGATCGCTTCCATCTCCGTGACGTTGGCGATCAGCATGTTGGCGAGCTGCGCGCCTTCGCGGGCCCGCACGTCGATCAGATCCGCAAGCGCCTCTTTGCCGCACGCGAGCACCGCATCGCGCAGCTCGTCGGGCGCCACGCCCGTTTCGGCGAGCACGCCGGGCCAGCGCAGAATCTCGCCGGTGCGCAGACGCCCAGCGTCGGGAAACGTCGCGAGCACCGTGCGCTCGAGCAGCGCCAGTTGCGTCAGCGCGTCATGATTGATCGAACCCGCGTTCGCCGTCTGTTCGCTACGCTGCAGATTGATGCGAATATCCACCTTGCCGCGCGACAGCTTGTTCATCAGCATTTCGCGCAACGTGGGTTCGCACACGCGCACGTCTTCGGGCATACGGAAGTTCAGGTCGAGAAAGCGCGAATTCACCGTGCGCAGTTCGACCGACACGCTCACGCCGCCCGTGCCCGACGCCGCGACGAGTTCGCGGGTCGCGCTCGCATAGCCAGTCATGCTGTAGATCATCGTATTTCTCGCGATGGTGGCCGCGCGCGAGGCGCCAGCCGAAGAGTCGAATCGCCCGGCGTGTACGAGACGCGAGGCGGTGAACACGCATTATCCCATTTTTGGCGATGAGACCCCTTGTAGAGCCACAGCCGACGCGGCTGGCCGCCGGACGCCTGGCTCGCGCGATCGGCTGTAAAATCGTGCTTTCCCCTCCTGCATTCTTCCTCACCGAATCCACTATGACCGACACCACTCAACGCCCGAGCGGGCGCCTTGCCGATCAACTGCGCGACGTGCGCATCACGCGCCACTACACGAAGCACGCGGAGGGCTCGGTGCTGGTCGAATTCGGCGACACCAAGGTGATCTGCACCGCGAGCATCGCGGAGACCGTGCCGTCGTTTCTGCGCGATCGCGGCCAGGGCTGGCTCACCGCCGAATACGGCATGCTGCCGCGCGCCACGCACACGCGCAGCGACCGCGAAGCCGCGCGCGGCAAGCAGACTGGGCGCACGCAGGAAATCCAACGTCTGATCGGGCGCGCGCTGCGTTCCGTGTTCGACCTCGAGAAACTGGGCGCGCGCACGCTGCATATCGACTGCGACGTCATCCAGGCGGACGGCGGCACGCGCACGGCCAGCATCACCGGCGCGTTCGTCGCCGCGCACGATGCCGTGAGCAAATTGCTGGCGGCGGGCCGCATCGAAAGCTCGCCTATCAGCGATTTCGTCGCGGCGATCTCGGTCGGCGTGTATGACGGCGTGCCGGTGCTCGACCTCGACTACGACGAAGACTCGCAATGCGACACCGACATGAATGTGGTGATGACCGGCGCGGGCGGCTTCGTCGAAATTCAGGGCACCGCCGAGGGCGCGCCTTTCTCGCGCGACGAAATGAACGCGCTGCTCGATCTGGCGAGCCACGGCATCGCGACGTTGATCGCCAAGCAGAAAGCGGCATTGGAGTATCGAGGTGAGTGAAGTTCGCGAACGTCATGGCGCGCCGTTGAACAAAGTCGTGCTCGCGTCGAACAACGCGGGCAAGTTGCGCGAGTTCGCGGCGCTGCTCGGCGCGGCCGGCATCGAATTGATTGCGCAAGGCGAACTCGGCGTGCCCGAAGCGGAAGAGCCGCATCCCACCTTCGTTGAAAACGCTTTGGCGAAGGCGCGTCATGCCGCGAAGCTGACCGGCCTGCCCGCCCTCGCCGACGATTCGGGCCTCTGTGTGCGGGCGCTGCGCGGCGCGCCGGGCGTTTATTCGGCGCGTTACGCTCAACTCGCCGGCGGCGAAAAAAGCGACGCCGCCAACAACGCGCGGCTCGTGTCGGCGCTGCAAGGCCAAACCGATCGGCGCGCGTACTACTACTGCGTGCTCGCGCTCGTGCGTCACGCAGACGACCCCGAGCCGCTGATCGCCGAAGGTCGCTGGCGTGGAGAGATGCTGGATGCGCCGCGCGGCTCGCACGGCTTTGGCTACGATCCGTACTTCTTCTTGCCGTCGCTGAACGCGAGCGCGGCGGAGCTCGAACCGGCGGTGAAGAACGCCAGCAGCCATCGCGCGATTGCGCTGCGCCACCTGCTCGCGCGTCTGACGGAGGAAGCGTGATTCCGATCAAACCGACGCCCGCCGACGTCGGCAACGGCGTCATCAAGGCATTCACGTCGCCGGGCAGCATCCGCCTGACGTCGTTGCCGCCGCTCTCGCTGTACGTGCATTTTCCGTGGTGCGTGCGCAAGTGTCCGTACTGCGATTTCAACTCGCATGAGTGGAAAGGTGAGACTTTCCCCGAGAACGATTATCTGGACGCGCTGCGCGCCGACCTGGAGATGGCGCTGCCGCTCGTGTGGGGCCGGCAGGTGCATACGGTGTTTATTGGCGGGGGTACGCCGAGCCTGCTGTCCGCGGCGGGGCTCGACCGCATGCTGTCGGATATTCGCGCGCTGCTGCCGCTCGACGCCGACGCGGAAATCACGCTCGAGGCCAACCCCGGCACCTTCGAAGCCGCGAAGTTCGCGCAGTTTCGCGCAAGCGGCGTGAACCGCCTGTCGGTGGGCATTCAGAGTTTCAATGAAGCGCATCTGAAAGCGCTCGGCCGGATTCATGATTCGACGCAGGCGCGTCGTGCCGTGGAGGTCGCCGCGAACACGTTCGACAATTTCAACCTCGACCTGATGTTCGCGCTTCCGCGGCAAACGCTCGCCGAATGCCAGGCGGATGTGGAGACCGCGTTGTCGTTCGCGCCGCCGCATCTTTCGCTGTATCACCTCACGCTCGAACCCAACACGCTGTTTGCGAAATTCCCGCCCGCCTTGCCGGACGACGACGCCTCCGCCGACATGCAGGACTGGATTCACGAGCGCACGTCGGCGGCGGGTTATGGGCGCTATGAAGTGTCGGCGTATGCGAAGCCGCATCGGCAGAGCAAACACAACCTCAACTACTGGCGCTTTGGCGATTATCTCGGCATTGGCGCGGGCGCGCATACGAAGCTGTCGTTTCCGAACCGCGTGCTGCGGCAGGCGCGCTACAAGCATCCGGCCACGTTCATCGAGCAGGCGAAAGCCGGCTCGGCGGTGCAGGAAGAGCATGAGGTGAGCGCGCGCGACCTGCCGTTCGAATTCATGCTGAATGCGCTGCGGCTGGTGGAAGGCTTTCCGGTGCACCGGTTCATCGAACGCACGGGTTTGCCGATGACCTCCGTCGAACCGGCTCTGCAGGAAGCGGAGCGCCGCAAACTCATCACGCGCGACCACGAAAAGATTGCGCCGACGCCGCTTGGCCAGGCGTTTCTGAACGATCTGCAGGCGCTCTTTCTGAAAGATCCGCAGTGAATGCGGACGTACATCGCGCCGCAGCGGCGTCTTTTCAGGTTACAATTTGCGGCTTGGAGGTGTGGCCGAGTGGTTTAAGGCACCGGTCTTGAAAACCGGCGAAGGAGTGATCCTTCCGTGAGTTCGAATCTCACCGCCTCCGCCAGATTCCTTCAATACGAACATGGGCCGCACGGCCCATTTTTCGTTTCTGGCCTCGGCGGCTAGTCGCGACTAGTCGCGGCTGGGCTACTACGGCGTAGCGCTGCTAGCCACGCGCCGCCTCGAAACAGGCGCCCGACGACTTCGTCAGACACTCACCGCTTCGAGCCTCTCGCGCGCATCGGCGCAACGCCGGTTGAGGTCGCGATGCATCAACTGGCTGTCGAGCAGCGACGATACATCGGTCAAGCCATAATCAAAGCGCAAGACGTATTCGATGTCCGTGTAATCGTGATAGGCGCCGCTGTCGGCCAGCTTCTGCGCTTCGGCGAAAGCCGCATGTTGCCGCTCGCCGTTCATCAAATCTCTGATCGCCATGATTGCCGCTCCGAGGAACAGTGACCTCATCATAGCAATGCAAATTCACACGCAAGGTCGCGTGCGCGCAACACCTGGTGTTTTCCGGTAGATGCGGCGCGCGCCGCCGCGCGGGCCGCGCTGCGCGGCCGACGGCCCCACGCGGCCGTCAGGCAGCCGCCGCCGTTGGCGACGACTTCAAGCGACAGCCACCGGCGCCTTCGTCCCGTGCCATCTGACGACCAGAATGCGCCCGACATAACACAGCGATCCCGCCACGCCCACCACGATCCCCATGCCCTTGGGCGAGCCGTCCGGCCACAGGCCGACGGCGAGGCTCGACAGCGCGCCGAGCGCCAGTTGCACCGCGCCGAACACGGCGGCCGCCGCGCCCGCGTTCACCGGATAGCGATGCATCAGATCCGTAGTGCAATTGGCCGACAGCAAGCCCACCACGCCGACGACGAAAAACAGGCCCGCCACGATCGACCACAAGCCGCCCCACCCCGTCAGCGAGACAAGGCACACGAACAGCGACGCGATGCAACTCACGGTGGCCGCGAAAGAAATGATCGGCAACGACCCGAGCTGACCGACGAGCCGCGTGTTCATGAAATTGCCGAACATGATGCCGACGATGTTCAGCGCGAACAGGAAGCCATAGTGCTGCGCCGACACGTGAAAATATTCGATGTAGACGAACGGCGTGGCCGTGATGTACGCGAACATCGACGCGAACGCCATGCCGCCGCACAGCATGTGCCCCCAGGCAACCGGGTCGCGCAACAAGCGGCCATAGGCAGCAAACGACTTCAGCAGCGCCGAGTGCGCGCGCTTCTCGCGCGGCCAGGTTTCCGGCACCCTGAGGAACGCGGTCACTGCGCACGCGGTGCCGAACAGCGTCAGCGCGACAAAGACGACGCGCCAGCCGCCGAGCAGCAGCAGTTGCCCGCCGATCAGCGGCGCGAGCAACGGCCCGATCGACGTGACGATGGCGAGCATCGACAGCACCCGGGCCGCGTCGGTCGGACGGTGGGCATCGCGCGCAATGGCGCGAGCCAGCACGGATGCGGCGCCGGCCCCAAGCGCCTGCACGAAGCGGAACGTCACGAGCGCGCCGATCGAGAACGACAGCGTGCAGGCAATGCTCGCCAGTGCATACATGATGATGCCGCCGAGCAGCACCGGCCGGCGGCCATACGTATCCGACAGCGGGCCATAAAGCAGCATGCCGATCGAAAAGCCGAACATGAAACTGGTGAGCGTGGTTTGTGCCGCGCTCGTGCCGATCGCGAACGCCTGCGCGATGGTGGGCAAGCTCGGCAGATACATGTCGATCGAAATCGGCCCGCAGGCGGCGAGCGCGCCGAGCAACAGAATCAGCCGGCCATCTGGCCGGCGTCCGGTGACATGAGACATGGGAATCCAGGTGAAGCGCGCGTCTTTCGGCAAAGCGGCGCGCGGTGAGACGAAGGGCCGGCATTGACCCGGTCGATTGTACGCGACGCTGACAGCGGCCGCCGCGTCGCGCGCAAGAGAAACGGCGCCGGGCATGGGAATTGGACCCAGCCTTGCGGCAAGCACGTCGCTGATCGGTTAAGCTGCCGCGTGAAGCGCTCGGCGTCGCGCGCAGATAAGAAAGCGGCGCCCCGTCCCGACCTCCCCCTGCAACATTGCAATGACTGCATTCCTGCTGATCTGGAGCCCCAAAAAATGGCCGTGGCCCGAGTTGCCCGACGTGGCCCGACGCGTTGCAACGGGCATCGCCGTGGCCGACGTCTGGGGCTGCGGATTCGCCCGCGGCATTCTGCCCGGCGATCGGGTGTTTCTGCATCGCGTCGCCATGGAACCGAAGGGCATCTTCGGCTCAGGCTATGTAACGCGGGCGCCGTACGAAGTTCCGGATCCGGCGACAAAGCGCGGCTACCGCCTGTGCATCGACTTCGTGTACGACTGGCTCGTCGACGCCCATCAGCAGGTGGTGATTCCTCGCGACTCGTTGCGCGCGCATCCATTTTCGGTCCAGACATGGGACGCGCAGAGCTCGGGCACGGTGATCAAACCGATTGCGGAAGGCGCGCTCGAAAAGCGCTGGGCCGAACTGACCGGCAAACGTAAGCCGCCCGCCCTAGGGGCGCCAGCGGGCCCGGTGCGTTCAAGTAAAGGGTCGGCACATGCGGCGGCTGCAGAGGCCCGCGCGCCGTCGGCAAAGACACCCGCGGGCAAACGCCCACCGGAGCGCTGAAAACGCGCTCGAATGCCACGCCCGCGCGCAAAACCCGTTCGCACCGACTCCGGTACAATTTCCTCACCTACCGGCGCCGCGCAAACCGCGCCGCCGCGCAACCCCATTCCGTCATTGCCATGTCCAAAAACCAAACCCTCTTCGACCGCGCGCAACGCACCATTCCCGGCGGCGTCAATTCGCCTGTGCGCGCGTTCCGCTCGGTCGGCGGCACGCCGCGCTTTATCGAGCGCGCACAAGGGCCCTACTTCTGGGACGCCGACGGCCAGCGCTACATCGACTACATCGGCTCATGGGGCCCGATGATTCTCGGCCACGTGCACCCCGAGGTGCTCGAAGCGGTGCAGCGTGTGCTCGCCAACGGCTTCTCGTTCGGCGCGCCCACCGAATCCGAGATCGAAATCGCGGAGGAAATCTGCAAGCTCGTGCCGTCAATCGAACAGGTGCGGATGGTTTCGAGCGGCACGGAAGCGACCATGAGCGCCCTGCGTCTCGCGCGCGGCTTCACGAACCGCAGCCGCATCGTCAAGTTCGAAGGCTGCTATCACGGCCATGCCGACAGCCTGCTCGTGAAAGCCGGCTCGGGCCTGCTGACGTTCGGCAATCCCACCTCGGCAGGTGTGCCGGTCGACATCGCCAAGCACACCACGGTGCTCGAATACAACAACGTCGCGGCGCTCGAAGAGGCGTTCAAGGCCTTCGGCAACGAAATCGCCTCCGTGATCGTCGAGCCGGTGGCAGGCAACATGAACCTCGTGCGCGCAACACCCGAGTTCCTGCAAGCATTGCGGCGCCTGTGCACCGAATACGGCTCCGTACTGATTTTCGACGAAGTCATGTGCGGCTTCCGGGTCGCGCTCGGCGGCGCACAGCAGGTCTACGGCATCACGCCGGACCTCACTTGCCTCGGCAAGGTGATCGGCGGCGGCATGCCGGCCGCGGCCTTCGGCGGGCGGCGCGACATCATGGCCCACCTCGCGCCGCTCGGCGGCGTCTACCAGGCCGGCACGCTGTCGGGCAATCCGATCGCGGTCGCCGCGGGCCTGAAAACGCTGCAACTGATTCAGGCGCCGGGCTTCTACGAGACGCTTGCCGCCCGCACCGCCCGACTCGCGCAAGGGCTTGCGCAGGTCGCGCGCGAAGCCAATGTGCCATTCTCGGCCGATTCGCTCGGCGGCATGTTCGGGCTCTACTTCACCGAGTCGATTCCGGCCAGTTTCGCGCAAGTCACGAAAAGCGACGTGCCGCGCTTTAACGCGTTCTTTCACAAGATGCTCGACGCGGGCGTGTACTTCGCGCCCTCCGCGTATGAGGCGGGCTTCGTTTCGATGGCTCACGACGACGCCATCGTCGACGCCACGATCGAAGCGGCGCGCGGCGCGTTCGCGTCGCTGAGCGCCTGACGCACTCGCCGCAAGCGCTCACCGCAACCGCCCACGCCCAGTCACCGTACCCACCCGACACGATGTTCTCGCAAACCGACTTCGTCCACATGGAACGCGCGCTCGCGCTTGCGAAGCGCGGCATGTACACCACCGACCCCAATCCGCGCGTGGGTTGCGTGATCGTCCAGAACGGCGAGGTGATCGGCGAAGGATTCACGCAGCCGGCCGGCCAGGACCATGCCGAGATCCGCGCAATGAAAGACGCGCGCTCGCGCGGTCACGATCTGCGCGGCGCAACCGTCTACGTCACACTCGAACCGTGCAGCCATTTCGGCCGCACGCCGCCGTGCGCGAACGCGCTGATCGAAGCGCAGGTCGCGCGCGTGGTCGCCGCCATGGAAGACCCGAACCCGCAGGTGTCCGGCCGCGGCCTCGCGATGTTGCGCGACGCCGGCATCGAAGTGCGCTGCGGGCTGCTCGCCAATGAAGCGCAGGAGTTGAACATCGGCTTCGTGTCGCGCATGACGCGCGGCCGGCCATGGGTGCGCATGAAAGTGGCCGCGTCGCTCGATGGCCGCACCGGCCTGCCTTCGGGCGTCAGCCAGTGGATCACCGGTGAAGCGGCGCGTGCCGACGGCCATGCCTGGCGCGCCCGCGCGTCGGCGATTTTGACCGGCATCGGCACCGTCAGGGAAGACGATCCGCGCATGACCGTGCGCGCCGTCGACACGTCGCGCCAGCCGCAACGCGTGCTGATCGACAGCCAGCTGGAAGTTTCTCCGCAGGCGCAGATTCTCGCCGGCGCACCCACGCTGATTTTCTGCGGCAATCTGGACGAGCGGCACAGCGAACGCGTGCAGGCGTTGCGCAATCGCGGCGCGGAGATCGTCGAAATGGCCAACGCAGCGGGCAAGGTCGACCTGCCCGCCATGTTGAAGGTGCTTGGCGAGCGCCAGGTGAACGAGCTGCACGTAGAGGCCGGCTACAAGCTGAACGGCTCGCTGTTGCGCGAAGGCTGCGTCGACGAATTGCTGGTGTACCTCGCGCCCAGCCTGCTCGGCAACGACTCCATGAGCATGTTCAATCTGAGCGCGCCGGCAACACTGGAAGGCCGCGTCAAGCTTGCGTTTCACAACGTCGAGCGGATCGGCGACGATCTGCGGATTCTCGCGCGCTTCGTGCCAACGGGCGGCGCTGCACCCGGGTCCGACGCGGCGTCCCTACCCGTTTCGTTTTGATCAAGGATAAGTACGATGTTCACAGGAATCGTCGCGGCAGTGGGCCGCATCGAGTCGGTCAAGCCGCTCGGCACGAACGGCGACGCGGGCGTGCGCCTGAACGTTGAGGCCGGCGGGCTCGATCTCGCCGACGTGCAGCTCGGCGACAGCATCACCATTCAGGGCGCGTGCATGACCGTGGTCGCGAAAACGGACCATTCGTTCGAGGTCGACGTGTCCCGCGAAAGCCTGAACCGCACGGCGGGCCTCAGCGAAGTGGGCGAAGTCAACCTGGAAAAAGCGCTGCGCGCGCACGACCGGCTGGGCGGCCACATCGTCTCCGGTCACGTGGACGGTTTGGGCATCGTGACCCATTTCGCGCCCGTCGGCGAGTCGCACGAACTGCGCGTGCTGGCGCCGCGCGAGATTGGCCGCTATCTCGCATACAAGGGTTCAATCACTGTCAACGGCGTGAGTCTCACCGTCAACTCGGTTAAAGATCGCGACGACGGCTGCGAGTTCTCGATCAATCTGATTCCGCACACGGTGGAAGTCACCGCGCTCAAGCATCTGCGTGCGGGCACGCCGGTGAATCTGGAAATCGATCTGATTGCGCGGTATGTGGAGCGGATGCTCAACGCCCCGAAATAAGCGCTGCACCCGGTAGCGGTGTCCTTTAAGGCGGCAACAAAAAGCAAAGCCGGCGCCGCCGCGCTTATCAGCGGCACCTTAGCGCTTCCGCCAGTTCATGCATTCATCGTTTGGCCGAGGATAGCAAGGGCTGACAGCGATCACCAGTCGGCCAAACGGGCTATGCCATCCGGCGGAGGGGACTTGGCACCGCGCGTGGCGTAAAATACGCGCTTTCCCGAAAAACTCGCCACCATGACGCTCGCCTCCACTCCAGAGATCATCGCCGAACTCAAAGCCGGCCGTATGGTGATCCTCGTCGACGAAGAAGATCGCGAAAACGAGGGCGACCTCGTGCTCGCCGCCGAATTCGTCACGCCGGAAGCGATCAACTTCATGGCCCGCTACGGCCGCGGCCTGATCTGTCTGACGCTTACGCAGGAACGCTGCAAGCTGCTCAACCTGCCGCTCATGACGTACCGCAACGGCACGCAGTACGGAACCGCTTTCACGGTCAGCATTGAAGCAGCCGAAGGCGTGACCACCGGCATTTCGGCCGCCGACCGCGCCCGCACGATCGCCACGGCGGTCGCGCCGGAAGCGAAGGCCGAGCACATCGTGCAGCCGGGACACGTGTTTCCGATCATGGCCCAGCCGGGCGGCGTGCTCGTGCGCGCCGGCCACACCGAGGCGGGTTGCGACCTTACGGCGCTCGCCGGCCTGACGCCGGCTGCGGTGATCTGCGAAGTCATCAACGACGACGGCACCATGGCCCGCCTGCCCGACCTGATGGAATTCGCGAAGCAACACGATCTGAAGGTCGGCACGATCGCGGACCTGATCCACTATCGCAGCCGCACCGAATCGATTGTGGAGCGCATATGCGAGCGCACCATGCAAACCGCGCACGGCGCGTTCCGCGCGGTCATGTACCTCGACCAGCCGAGCGGCCAGCCGCACATCGCGCTCGTGCGCGGCACGCCCACGCCCGACCAGGAGACGCCGGTGCGCGTGCATGAGCCGCTGTCGGTGCTGGATCTGCTCGAAGTCGGCGAGTCCACGCATTCGTGGACACTCGACGCAGCCATGAAGGAAATCGCCTCGCGCGAACTCGGCGTGATCGTGCTGCTCAACTGCGGCGACTCGAAAGAACATCTGATCGACGTGTTCAAGGCGTTCGATTCAAAGGAAAAAGCAGACGCGCTGAAGCGCCGGCCCGTCGACTTCAAGACCTACGGCATCGGCGCGCAGATTTTGCGCGAGCTCGGCGTGGGCAAGATGCAGGTGCTGTCGAACCCGCGCAAGCTGGGCAGCATGTCGGGCTACGGCCTCGAAGTCACCGGCTTCGTGCCGATGCCCGGCGGCACCACGCAGACTCCGCAATAAGGCTGATCCGATCATTCACGCGCCTCGCGCCCACTCAAACACTACGGAATCAACATGGAAATCGGACAATACCAACCGAACCTCGACGGCGACGGACTGCGCATCGGCATCGTCCAGGCGCGCTTTAACGAACCCGTTTGCAACGGTCTCGCGGACTCGTGCATCGAAGAGCTGGAACGCCTCGGCGTGGCGGGCGAAGACGTGCTGCTCGTCACCGTGCCGGGCGCGCTGGAAATCCCGCTCGCACTGCAAAAGCTCGCCGAAAGCGCCCAGTTCGACGCGCTCATCGCGCTAGGCGCCGTCATTCGCGGCGAAACGTATCACTTCGAACTGGTGTCGAACGAAAGCGGTGCCGGCATCACGCGCATCGGCCTCGACTTCGGCATCCCCGTCGCCAACGCCGTGTTGACCACGGAAAACGACGAACAAGCCGTCGCCCGCATGACCGAAAAAGGCCGTGACGCGGCGCGCGTGGCCGTCGAAATGGCGAATCTCGCAGTCGCGCTCGAGCAACTGGGCGGCGACGACGAAGAAGAAGACGAAGAAGAGGAAGAGGCATGAAGAGCGCACGCCGACGCTCCCGCGAACTGGCCACGCAGGGGCTTTATCAGTGGCTGCTGTCGGGTTCGCCCGGCGGTGAAATCGACGCGCAACTGCGCGGCGCGCAGGGCTTCGACAAAGCAGACCATGAGCATTTGGACGCGATTCTGCACGGCGTGATCCGCGATTCGGAGGCGCTGTCCGCCGATATCGCACCGTGTCTGGACCGTCCGATCGACCAGCTTTCGCCGGTCGAACGCGCAGTGCTGCTGGTCGCCGCATTTGAACTGAAGAATCACATCGACATTCCGTACCGCGTGGTGATCAACGAAGCCGTGGAACTCGCCAAGACGTTTGGCGGCGCGGACGGCTACAAGTACGTGAACGGCGTGCTGGACAAGCTGGCGGCCAAGCTGCGCGTGACCGAGACGGAAGCGGCTCGCAAGCGCTAGGCACGAGCCTGCGGGGCGGTGTGTGGTGCGTGGTGCGCGCGTGTTGCGTACAGCCGCGTATTTTTGCGCGGTTCGACGATTCGCGCCCGCTACGTTCGCGCCGCACGGCAGTCACCTCGGCTACCGCGCGAATGCATCGCTGTGAGGACTGCGCCGCGCGCATCAACAAATGCGCGAAGCGCAGCCCGTTTCTGCTTCTGGACTGGATTTAACCGTATGAACTCCGTGACCGAACCTCTTGTGCGGCTTGCCGCTCGCGTCGACTCCATCCAGCCTTTCTACGTGATGGAGCTGGCCAAGGAGGCCGCGCTTCTCGAGCGCGATGGGCGGGACATCATTCACATGGGGATCGGCGAGCCCGACTTCACCGCGCCGGAACCGGTCATCGAGGCGGCCGCCACCGCGCTGCGCCGCGGCGTGACCCAATACACGAGCGCCGTCGGCCTCCACGCGTTGCGTGAAGCGATCTCGGCGCATTACGCCAGCGTCTACGGCGTCGACTTGGATCCCGCGCGCATCGTCGTGACGGCGGGCGCGTCGGCGGCACTTCTGCTCGCGTGTGCGGCACTGGTGGACCGCGACGACGAAGTGCTGATGCCCGACCCGTGCTACCCGTGCAACCGCCACTTCGTGATCGCGGCCGAAGGCAAGCCCGTCATGGTGCCGAGCGGTCCCGCCGAGCGCTTCCAGCTGACTGCCGCCGACGTCGAACGGCTCTGGAACGAGCGCACGCGCGGCGTGCTGCTCGCGTCGCCGTCCAACCCGACCGGCACATCGATCGAGCCGGCCGAACTCGAACGCATTGTGAAGACGGTGCGCTCGCGCGGCGGCTTTACGATCGTCGACGAAATCTACCAGGGCCTGAGCTACGACGCGAAGCCGGTGTCGGCGCTGTCGTATGGCGACGACGTGATCACCGTCAACAGCTTCTCGAAGTACTTCAACATGACAGGCTGGCGCCTCGGCTGGCTCGTCGTGCCGCCAGGCATGGTGAGCGCGTTCGAGAAGCTGGCGCAGAACCTCTTTATCTGCGCGTCCGCGCTGGCGCAGCACGCGGCGCTCGCGTGCTTCGAACCGCAAACCATTGCCACCTACGAAGCGCGCCGCCTGGAATTCAAGCGGCGTCGGGATTTCATTGCGCCGGCGCTGGAGTCGCTGGGCTTTGCGGTGCCCGTCATGCCCGACGGGGCGTTCTATGTCTACGCGGACTGCGGAACCGTCAATCACCCTGCCGCCGGCGACAGCTCCGCGCTCACCAAGGCGATGCTGCACGAAGCCGGCGTGGTGCTCGTGCCGGGCATGGATTTCGGCACCCATGCGCCGAAGCAATATATCCGGCTCTCGTACGCCACCGCGTATCCGAAGCTGGAGGAGGCGGTTGAGCGCCTCGGGCGGCTGTTCGGGCGGCACTAGGGCCTGGCAGCGGGAGCGCCCGGCGGCCGATTGATCCGCCGCCGCGTCGCCGGCCTGGTGCCCATCTGTGCTGCACTGGTGCTGGCGCGCGTTTCACCGGCGCTAAGGCGCCAGTGAAAACCTCAATGGCAAACCAGACCCGCAGACGAAAAAAAGGACACCCGAGGGTGTCCTTTTTTGTAGCTTCGGCTTCCGGCCATCTATATTGCGCCGGCCAAACGCTCACGCGCCCAGCTCGGCGCTCGAAGCCACGTGCTTGGGAGCATTCACGCTGGCATCGTCCTGTTCGGAAACCGGCGTATGGGCCGGCGACGCGGCGGCGCTCAAAGGATGGCTTCCTTCCAGCGTGACCTGCACGCGCTTGCCGTTGTTGCCGTTTGCAGCAGCCGACGCGGACGAAGACGACGCGTTGTTCGATGCCGTCACGACCGGAGCCTGCGGAGCATTGATGGGCACCTTGCGGCCCCGCGCGACGTCACGCAGACGCCCGCGCTCGGCCATCACCTTGGCGCCGTAGCCGCCATCGTCCTGCGACGTGGACCCGACATACAGACGCAAACCGCCCGGCAGCGAGCCGCCGCGGGCAATGCAGTCCTTCAGGACCAGCGCGCCGACCTTGATGTTCGCGAGCGGTTCGAGCGCCGCGCTCTCGCCGCCGAAATACTGGAATTTGTCCGAATGGACCTTGGACATGACCTGCATCAGACCTTGGGCGCCCACCCCGCTCTCGGCATACGGGTTGAAGCCGGATTCGATCGCCATGACCGACAGCAGCAGCAGCGGGTCGAGGCCGACTTCCCGGCCGGTGTCGAACGCCGCCTTCACAAGCTCGCTGACGGGCTCCTGAGCGACGCGATAGCGGCGGGCCAGGTACGACGCGACGAGCGCCTGCTCACGCGACGAGACGAGCACGCGGTCGTCGCGTGCGTCGGCGGAAACGCGTTGCGCCGGAATCAGCCGGGCCAACGCCGAGACGCTTTGCATGGTGCGCGGGTCGAGACCGTTGAGCGCCGCGATGCCCATGCCGGCCGAGCCGCTGCCGTCGAACGCCCCGTCGTAACTCGTGTTGCTGACGCTCACGCCGGCGTTGTTCGTGCCGTTCGCCACGTCGGCGCCGTTCGCGCCGCTGGTAGTGGACGACAGCGTTTCGCCCGACGAGGTATGCCCCGGCGGCGCGAAAGACGGCAGCGGGTTACCCTGCAGCAGGCGCGCGGGTCCGGCCTGCACGGCCGCGGAAAGCACGGGCATGAGCTTGGCCGCGAGCGTGCCGCGCCACGTCGGCATCAGCCACAGCGCGATGGCCAGCACGACGGCAATGCCGCCGACAATGCTGAACAGGTGATGACTCAATTGCGTCCCACGGCGCACTGCACCGCGCACGACCTGCGCGATACGTTCATCCGGACGCCACGATAACCAGGCGTTCATTCAGATCTCCCATGTTGCATGATCCGCGAATTCCGCTGAACAAACAGGCGGTAACACACATTCGCAGAGTCAAGACATCGCGCGCTCTGTCTGGTGAGGGCAGCAGCGACGTCGGGAAAACGGCAAATACCGTTTGTGGGGAGCCAACCTCAAAGCGGTCCGCGGCATGCGAAAAGCATGCGGCGGGGGCTCCCACGCGAAAAACCAGCGTCAGTAGGCGCTGGCGAGGACTTCAATAAGACCGACGAATACCGTGCAGGGCTTCGGTAAGCGGTGACGCGTTGCGTCAGATGGGACCGGGGGCGGTGGTAAAAGGTTCACGCCCTGCAACCAATGTGGACGGATTCTAGGGCACGGTTTTATAGATCGTCAACACTACAAACAGGCAAATGTATAACTAATTGTAATAAAAGAGGCGCTCCGGACCGCCTCAAGCACCGCCGCAAGCGCTTTGGCGGCGATTTGGCAGCGTTGGCTTGTCTTAGCCCATTCGGCCGATCTACGTGTGCTAGCCAACGCAGGTAAAATCGACAATCGGTTTGGCACCTGCAATAGCGTGGCGCCGTTTCTTCCTCGCCGCTTGCGGCACTGAACAGCAACAGATGAAATACAAAGATTTGCGCGACTTCGTCGGCCGCCTCGAGACAATCGGCGAACTGCGCCGTATCTCGCAAAAGGTCTCGCCCGTGCTCGAAATGACCGAGCTGTGCGACCGCGTACTGCGCGCCGGCGGGCCGGCCCTGCTGTTTGAGAACCAGGAGCGGCATGCGTTCCCGGTGCTCGGGAATCTGTTCGGCACGCCGCGCCGCGTGGCGCTCGGCATGGGTATCGACGCGCAGGCCGGCGAAGGCGACGGTGCCGCGCTCGAATCGCTGCGCGACGTCGGCCGGTTGCTGTCGGCGCTGAAGGAGCCGGAACCGCCCAAAGGTCTCAAGGACGCGGGCAAGCTCTTCTCGCTCGCGAAGGCGGTGTGGGACATGGCGCCAAAAACCGTGAGCGCGCCACCCTGTCAGGAAATCGTCTGGGAAGGCAACGACGTTGATCTCGAAAAGCTGCCCATCCAGACCTGCTGGCCGGGCGACGCCGGCCCGCTCATCACGTGGGGCCTGACCGTCACAAAAGGCCCGAACAAGAGCCGACAAAATCTCGGCATCTACCGCCAGCAGCTGATTGCGCGCAACAAGCTGATCATGCGCTGGCTCGCGCACCGCGGCGGCGCACTCGATTTCCGCGAATTCGCGCTGAAGAATCCGGGCAAACCGTATCCGGTCGCCGTCGTGCTGGGCGCGGATCCGGCCACCATCCTCGGGGCAGTCACGCCGGTGCCCGACACGCTCTCCGAATACCAGTTTGCCGGTCTGCTGCGCGGCGGACGAACCGAACTCGCCCGATGCCTCACGCCCGGGGTCGACAGCTTGCAGGTGCCGGCGCGCGCGGAGATCGTGCTCGAAGGCTTTATCTACCCGCAGCAAGGCGCATCCGCGCCTGCCCCCGCGGGCGCGCCGCCGCGGCCGGCCCGGGGCGCGTCTGCAGCTTACGAGCACGCGCTGGAGGGCCCTTACGGCGACCATACCGGCTACTACAACGAACAGGAGTGGTTTCCGGTGTTCACCGTCGAGCGCATCACGATGCGCCGCGACGCGATCTATCACTCCACCTACACGGGCAAACCGCCGGACGAGCCCGCCGTGCTCGGCGTGGCGCTCAACGAGGTGTTCGTGCCGTTGCTGCAAAAGCAGTTCACCGAAATCACCGACTTCTATCTGCCGCCCGAAGGCTGCAGTTACCGTATGGCCATCGTGCAGATGAAGAAGAGCTACGCCGGCCATGCCAAGCGCGTGATGTTCGGCGTCTGGAGCTTCCTGCGGCAGTTCATGTATACGAAGTTCATTGTCGTGGTCGACGAGGACATCAACATCCGCGACTGGAAAGAAGTGATCTGGGCGATCACGACCCGCGTCGACCCGACGCGCGATACGGTGCTTGTCGACCGCACGCCGATCGATTACCTCGACTTCGCGTCGCCGGTCGCAGGGCTCGGCTCGAAAATGGGACTCGACGCGACCAACAAGTGGCCCGGCGAAACCGACCGCGAATGGGGCCGGCCCATCGAGATGGACGCGGCAGTCAAGCAGCGAATCGACAGTTTGTGGAACGAGCTGGGCCTCTGAACGCCGCGCCTCACCGAATAACAAAATTGACGGAGCAGTTGCGCGGATGCATGCCCTTTCGATGATGTCCGACGGATTTTTCCTGTCGTTGTCGCTGTGTCTGGACATCGGCCTCGTGAACGTCGCGATGATTTCTCTCGCGCTCTCGCACGGCTTCAAACCTGGCTTCTGGCTCGGCCTCGGTTCGTGTGTCGGCGATCTGATTTACGCAGCGCTCGCGCTGGCGGGCATGGCCGCGCTGCTGCAATTCGAGTCGGTGCGCTGGGTCGTGTGGATCGGCGGGGCGGCCATTCTGCTGTTTCTCACGTGGAAGATGGCCCGGGAGGCCATGTTCCCCGCGTCGGCGCCGCCCGTCGCCGGAGAAGCCGACGCGAACGCGCCGCACCTGTCCGCGTGGCGCGGCTTCGTGCGCGGCGTGTTGCTGGCGGTGTCGTCGCCGTCGGCCATTCTGTGGTTCGCCGCGGTGGGCGGCGCGCTGATCGCCAAGGCCGGGGCAACGAGCGCGGCAACGGCCCCTGTGTTTCTGGGCGGCTTCTTTCTTGGTGGCCTGTGCTGGACCGTGTTCATCTGCGGACTCGGTAGCCATGGGCGCAAGCGCGCCGGCAGCGGTTTGCTGCGCGCCTGCCATGTGCTGTCGGCGCTACTGTTCGCCTACTTCTCGTATAGCGTGATCGTCAACGGCTACCGCGATCTGATTCTGCAAACCGTGCAGCATTCGCCGGCCGGGCAAACTGCGACGCAAACGGCGAGCTGACAAAAAAGCCCGCATCGGCAATACGAGCGGGCCATTTCTGCAAACGCCATCAAGGCGGTTCGTGCGCCGCGAGGCCATATCACACAACAAAGGTCACGCGAGATACTGCGCGAGCTTGTCCAGATCGACGTTGCCGCCGCTCACCACCACGCCCACGCGCTTGCCCTTCACGGGCAGCACGCCGTTCAGCACGGCCGCCGCCGCGAGGCAGCCGGTCGGCTCGACCACCATCTTCATGCGTTGAGCGAAAAAGCGCATCGTCTCGATCAACTGCGCGTCGGTGACGGTTTCAATTCGCGCGACGAGCTTGCGGATGATCGCAAACGTGTAATCGCCCAAATGCGTGGAAGCCGCGCCATCGGCAATGGTGCGCGGCGTTTCGATGTGGACCACCTCGCCGCGCGCGAGCGATTGCTGACCGTCATTGCCCGCTTGCGGCTCGATGCCGATAACCGTGCAATCCGGACTCAGCGCCGCCGCCGACAACGCGCTGCCGCCAATCAACCCGCCGCCGCCAAGACACACGAACAGCATGTCGAGGGGACCGGTTTCGTCGATCAGCTCCTTCACCGCGGTGCCCTGCCCCGCGATGACATGCGGATGGTCATAGGGCGGAATCAGCGTCATGCCCCGCTCGTCAGCCAGCCGCCGTCCGATCTCCTCGCGGCTTTCCTTGTAGCGGTCGTAGGTGATGACTTCGCCGCCGTAGCCTTTGGTGGCAGCGACTTTGGCCGCGGGCGCATCGTGCGGCATGATGATCGTCGCGCGAATGCCGGCAAGGCGCGCCGACAGCGCAATGGCCTGTGCATGATTGCCGGACGAATAGGTCAGCACGCCGGTGTTGCGCTGCTCCGCGTCGAAATGGGAAATCGCGTTATAGGCGCCGCGAAACTTGAAGGCGCCCATTCGCTGAAAGTTCTCGCACTTGAAGAACACCGACGCGCCGGTCCGCTCGTTGAACGTGCTCGAGGTCAACACCGGCGTGCGATGCGCCACACCGTCGAGGCGCACGGCGGCGTCGAGTACGTCGTCGAAAGTGGGAGCGGGCAGAGGGTGCGTCGGCTGCATTGGCGGGGGTCTCCGGAAGCGGTGGGTGAGACGGACATTCTCCCAGCTTCGCCGCCGGTTTGGAACGTGGCCAGAACCCACGCGATGCAACCATAAACAAAACGGCGTAACCCGGCGATCAAGCCGGCGTTACGCCGTTCATCAGGTTTGGAGTGACGAGCCGCGCCGCTTAGCGCCGGTAGTAGCCGTGCCCGTAGCCGTAGCCGCGGTAATAGCCATGGTGATAATACGGGCGGCCATAACCATAGTAGCCACCCACCACGACGGGCGCCGGCGCATAGACCACCGGCGGCGGGGCATACACCACAGGCGGCGGGGGCGGGTAATACACCGGCGGAGGCGCCGCGTAAACCGGGTACGCCGGCGCGACCGGCACCCCGATACCGATGCCGACAGACACATGCGCCTCTGCGACGGAGGCAAGCCCCACGCCCAATGCGGCAGCAACAACAAACGGGACGATCTTTTTCACTTTGTTCTCCTGGCGCGGCCCACTCAAGGTCGCCGTCTTCGCATGCCTTTGCATGCTACGTAGACAAATTTATCTAAAAAGCCCACGTGTCGCTGTTCGCATTTGTAGCAAATTGCAATCAACGAAAAGGAACGCCCGCTGGGGGTCCTTTCCAGGCGTGGCGGGAAAGGCCTGAACGTCGCACAGAATCAGGCGATTACGCGGCTACGGGGTGCGCCTGACCGCCCATTTCAAGCCATGCCCCTTCAACGGACGCAGCCTTGGTAATCTTTAATTACAAATTAGCTTCGATGCTGACGGCGCCGCGCAACAGTCAATAAAAAGCCCGGCACAGGCCGGGCTTCGTCTCGTCTGAGGTGGGTGTCGGTTCAGCCGACTTTTACATACGCAAATTCGCGCGACACATTCGGCGGAACGTACGCGACGCTAATCCGTACGCGCGGGCTGAGACGTTTTTTCTGGTCCCACCAGCGACGCCGCTGCGCGTGCGTCAGAAATCGCAGGTGCTTCCGGTAAGAAAAAATGTTCATCGTGACCACCTCCCCGAGTTCGATTGCGAAATTTCGAAGCGAATACCCATGAAACAGCCACGGCCTCGTCGGCCATGGGGAAATTGTGAGCAGTTTTCAAGCCCGTGGGGCCGGCTCGGCGCCATGAACGGCAGCGCGCGCCATATCGTCGGCCCACTCATCTGACGACTGCTGCACGAGTTGCGCCAGGTGCCGGCCAATGGGCGATACTGCTGCTTTCCCGTCCAAGCCCCCGTCCGGAGCCCGTCCACATGTCCCAGCCTACTTCTCTGCCCCGCGTCGGCTTTATCGGCGCGGGCCGGCTCGCGCGCTGCCTCGCGCTCGGCTTCTCTCACGCAGGCTATCCCGTGACGGCGGTGGCGAGCCGCACGCCGGCATCCGCCGACCGGCTCGCCGACCAGATTCCCGGCTGCGCCGCGCTCAACGACCCGCAGCAGGTGGTCGAGCGTGCCGACGTGGTCTTTTTAGCGGTTCCCGACGACAGCATCGGTACGTCAGCGCACACACTGCGGTTCGGCCCGGACGGCGCTCACGGCAAGTCGCTCGTGCACTGCAGCGGCGCGTCGCCGGTGGAACTGCTCGCGCCCGCGCGCGACCAGGGCGCGTCGATCGGCGGCTTTCACCCGCTTTACCTCTTTGGCGGCGAGGCGACCGACCTCGAACGTATTGCCGGCTGTTCGGTGACGATCGAGGCCGACGGCGCGCTCAAGGACACGCTGACTGCGCTGGCCGTCGCGCTGCGCTGTCATCCGCTGTCGATCCCGCCGGGCGGCCGCATGCTGTACCACGGCGCCGCGCACTATGCGGCGAGCTTCGCGCTGTGCAGCCTCGCCGAATGCGTCGCGCTGTGGCGCACGCTCGGTTTCGCCGAAGACGACGCGCTGCGCGCGCTTTTGCCGATGCTCGCCGGCACCATCCAGACCGCTCGCGACAAGGGTCTGTCGAACGCGCTCGCCGGCCCGGTGTCGCGCGGCGACACCGGTGTCGTGCAGAAGCAGCTGGCGCTGTTCGAGAGTCTGGGCGGCGATCATGCCGCGCTGTACGGCTTGCTGTCGCGGCGCGCGGTCGCGCTGGCGCAGCGCCGTGCCACGCCGCCCGCCGCGATCGACAGCATCGCCGAGGCCGTGGAAGAATCGTTGGGCCGCTCGCTCAATCAGGCGGCAGCAGGTGCAAGCGTGAAGTAAGCCGTGATAATGTGACGTCCGGCGCCGCGCGCAATCCGCCGGCGCCTCGCTTCGGGACCAACAGACGAGAACGCACAATGATCAAGGTCAGCATCCTCTATCCGTACCGGGAAAACGGCCACTTCGACGTGGACTATTACTGCGCCACGCACATGCCGCTCGCGGCAGAGCTGTTCGGGCCGTCGCTGAAGGGCTGGTCGGTCGACGTCGGCATCAACGCGGGGCCGCCGGGCACGCCGCCGCCGTATGTGGCTGCGGGCCACTTCCTGTTCGATAGCACCGACGACTTCTACAAGGTCTTCAAGCCCGCGTCCGAGCGACTCCTTGCCGACATCCCGAATTACACCGACGGCGGCAACGGCGCCATTCTTATTAGCGAGATCAAGGTTTCCGTGTAGCGACACGCGGTCGAGGTGGACCGTGCGGCACGGCTCTGTGCCTTGCCGCGCGCGGAACATGGCCGCAGGGCTGCGCCACGCGACTGCCTCGACCACTTCGCAATGCATGCGGCCGTATGGGCGGCGTATGCGACATGACAAACCGTCGCGCGCACGACCGAAAGCGCCGGCGCCAGGCCGTTCACCGGCCGCCATTAGAAGCATAAGGACACGAGATGTTTGGCGATATCGCCCGTTTTCTGCTTAATACCGTCTTCACGCTGTTCGGCGCGGCGCTGCTGCTGCGCGCGTGGCTCCAGGTCGTGCGCATGCCGCCGTACAACCCCGTCACTAACGCGGTCCTGCAAGCTACCAACTGGATTGTTCTGCCGCTGCGGCGCATTTTGCCGAGCACGCGCAGCATCGACTGGGCGAGCCTCGTCGCGGCGCTGATCGCTGCGATCATCTACGTCGTCCTGATGGTGGTGCTGACGGGCGCTGATCCGCTCACGTTGCTGCCGACGCTGCTGATCGTCGCGGTGCTGACGGTGATCAAGTGGGCACTGAACCTGATTATCTGGATGACGATCCTGATGGCGCTGCTGTCGTGGCTCAATCCGCGCTCGCCGGCCATGCCGATTCTGTATCAGCTCACCGCGCCGTTTCTGAACCCGCTGCGACGCGTCGTGCCGCAACTTGGCGGCATTGACCTTTCGCCGATTCTTCTTTTTGTGATCGTGCAGGTTCTCTTGATGGTGGTGACGCGTGCCGCGGTTCAGCTGACGTATTTTGTGATCTGAGGCGGCTCGGCGGGAGCTTGCGGATGACGAAGAGCGGCGGCGCGATTTGCGCTTGCCACCCTTTCGCGAGTAAAATAGCGCGCTCTGCGGGCGTCGTATAATGGTAATACCCTAGCTTCCCAAGCTAGAGCCGTGGGTTCGATTCCCATCGCCCGCTCCAGAATGGCTCGGAGCCTTGTCCTACAAGGCTCTGCCAATCGGCCAGATGTGGTCGTACCCGCCCTTTTACTCGCACCACTTACCCACACCTGTCCCAAAATAGGCGCTAGGAGCCTTCCTTGCCTATCGAGGCACACGGCTGCACCGTGACAGACGAGTATTACTTCCTGCACAAGCTTCCGGACATTCTTGCGGAACGGGTCCGGAAGGTGAGCGTCTATCGGTCCCTTAAGACGAAGGGACTTCGCCCTAGCCAAGGCGCCCCGCGTTTTACCTTAACCTAATTTCAGAAGGCGTTGATCAAGTACATTGGAGCATATAGCAATTGTAATCCCCCGCAGACGGGCGCACTCCTCAACCAGTAATGCTGATTGATTTAAATTCCCGAATATCCCGCGGGCGCGTCACTTACGATATGGCGGGATTTGTTTCTTGCACCTTTTCAGTGATTCTATGTCGCCATTCGCAATTCCAAATCGGTACTTGCAGCAATCCGAAAACACCCGTCTTTCTTTTCAGGCAGTTTACCTACGTCAACATCATCGTCCTCATTCGCGAAAGGGTCGTTTCACGAAGCTCACTGAAATGGGTGAGGCATTTCGCCATTGGGAACGGTTTGACCAATTTTCCAGTGTTCAATCGTGTAATCATTCATTTTTTAAATCCTTTTGATTAGGCCTGAAGTCTCGCCTAGACTTTGTGTCACCACACGTCATTGCGCATGCTTACTTCTAATGACCGGCCAGACTCCTTCGATGCCCGGCGATAATTCCTCGATCCGTCTCGGATCGCCTTCGTTCGCAAACGGACCAAGAAAAGCCACGCCGAACTTTGTATTTTTGCGATGAAACAAAACTTGACACTTGTCATGGTCAATATCAGGAAAAAATAGTCGATACGTACGACCCGAAACGTCGGCGACTCGACCATCGCTATTATTCAAATGAGAACAGCATCCATCTTCTATGCTAAGATATACTCAATCATTACGATGAGATAGAGGCATGCGACTCAGATACAAAGTATTGATCGGATTACCAGTATTTCTGATCACCTATTCGTTTGCGATTAATACTCGCATCCCCAGCCCACCAATCGCGAGACCGTGCAGCGAAGAGTGGTTTAAAGACATTGAGAACAATTATTTCTCTACGGAGCGGACAAACAGCTTCGGTGACAGCGTGGGCTTGGACTGGGGTGGGGAAAATTGGTTCAGCTACATAGAAGATAAAGCGAGCATGCCACATCCATCCGCGAACGTAAAACAAGAAGAAAGGTGCGAATTGTTGCAGTCGCACCTTCAATCGAAGATCTACATTATCAATGACCTCTTTGGAGAATCGCTTTCATTTCAGAGGGGCAGATAAGCCAAGCGTTGTTCGAAGCGATTTTACGAGGCCCATTCCCAGACTGCCCGGGCATGCTCGTCCTGTATGCGTTGCAAGCATTTGATATTCGCGGTGGCCGCCCAGGCAACTGATATTGAAAAAATCCTTGAGCACTCCGCAGAGTACCTCTACTGCCTTTGTTTGTGACGCGGTGAGCTTATCGTGGTCCACGACCACCTGATCGGCCATGATATCCTTCAGATGCTTTAGCTTATCAATCAGCGACATGTCCTTGTACTCGTGTTGGTAGGCCTCCCCTGCTTGAACCAGATCCGCCAGGAGCACAATTCCAACCTTTCCAGTGTTGTTTTTATCCACATGCTCACCGATAAACCGAATATCCCGCCCTTCGTATATCTCGCCTTCGCATGACACGGCATAGTGATATCCGATATCATCAAACGGATGGCTACGCGCCATATCTTCGGATTGCGCCCGTTGGATTTGTTCCATCGATGGTGCTCCACAGGAATAGCTTCGGCCGGCGTGATGTATCACGATATCTTGATAATCCCAGCGACTCTCCCGAACTCCTGTTTTTGGAGGGTGTGCATGCCACCTTGACCGCTCGATCAAGCTATACCCTTTTTTCGCTAGCGCGTTAATAATCGCCTGCCTAGTGGCAGCTCGATTGTTAACCGATAGTGAAATGGCTGAGGCATTTTCGCCATTGGGAACGGTTTGACCAATTGTCCAGTGCTCAATCGCGTAATCAGCCATTGTTAAGTTCTCTGATTCGGCTCAAGTTCTCGCTTGGGTGACGAAAAAACGACATGCAATATAAATGGCTTTGCACCGTTCGTCTTTATTAAGGCGTAACCATTTGCATCTGTCCGCCCCATTTGGCGCACGCCGTCGATATCTAGCAGGTAGGGCTGTTGCGTCAAAGGCTCCCCCGTAACACTATCTTTCACAAGGATTCGTTGAGCGCAATTGGTACTGGAGACGATTTTTTGGAGAGGCTTTCCATCATCAGAAAATCCCATCGCCGCCAATTCAGCCGGGCCATACTCTTCGTACATGGTGCCCTGCGATGCGAGTAACCGGGGCGGCGGATCACATCTACATATACAGATATCGTTGTTGAGCGCAGGTTTATGCCCCATGAAATCGTCTGGGAAGCGCGGCCCCTCCGGAACAAGCACACCTTGTGACTTGCAACCGTGACAATAGATTTTCGCGCCGACGAAAGACAACAGCGTGTCGTGATGAAAGGTATTGGCAATACCTTCCAACACAACTCCACCAGCGGTTGTCTTATCACCCTGTTTGACGTGATACCTTCTCATGGCTCAATCGAAGTTGGAGGTCGTTCTGGAGTGACGATGCAGATCTAGACGCTATCGTAATTGCAGGCAGCGCGAACCACATGCGCTGTGACGAAATTTGACGCTTTTCCGACGCGCCTTTCATTGATCGCTCGAATTACATAAAAGATTCGGGCCGAATTGCTCGCTATACGAATATTTGTTGTGGCGTCGAATTTAGAGAAAAATCCACAAATGGAGCGCGAGCTTCCCGGCGGCACTTGTTCCATACGGGACCTTCCAGAAGTCCCTCGTATCACCGCGCCCCTTCCTTGAGCCGTAATCGCCGTCTGGACGCACCCTTTTCCATTGTGCTACCTTACGCGCTCTTGTAACGCCCGCTCACCTGACTGCTGCACGTTCGGCAGACATCAAGCACGAGCCGCCTCTACGAAGGCGGCTTTTTTATAGCGGCGGTGGCGGCGCTGCCCGCGCGTGGCAACCGGCCGGGCACACATCGCCTGTCGACGCGACGATCGGCACGCAAAACACAGCCCGTGCCCCGTGCTGACGATGCAGTGACGAATCAGCGCCGACTGAGTGTCGAATCAGCGCCGAACGAGCCCCCAACGCGCCGCACGAACCGCAAGGCCTTCACCTAGTAAGTAGCAGCCCCAACCATGATCCACGACCTCAACGACGCCGGCTCCCCCGACGCACTGCCGACAGACCGCAACGAAGCCGAAGCCGAAGCCAACGCCGCTCCCGCCACGCCGCACGACGAAGTCCTGCACCGGCGCCGCATCCGCAGCTTCGTCACGCGCGCGGGCCGCGTGTCGACCGGTCAACGCCGCGCGATGGACGAACTCGGCCCGCGCTTCGTCGTGCCGTTCACGCCTGAGCAGCCCGACTGGAACGGCGTCTTCGGCCGTGAGGCGCCGCGCGTGCTGGAAATCGGATTCGGCATGGGCGCAACGACGGCTGAGATCGCATCGCATCGTCCGGGCGACGATTTTCTCGGCGTCGAAGTGCACGAACCGGGCGTCGGCGCATTGCTGAAGCTGATGGGCGAACAGGCGCTCACCAACATCCGCATCATCCAGCATGACGCGGTCGAGGTGCTCGAGCAGATGATCGCGCCGGACAGTCTCGACGGCGTGCACATTTTCTTTCCCGACCCGTGGCACAAGGCGCGCCATCACAAGCGCCGCCTGATTCAGCCGAAGTTCGTCGCGTTGCTCGCGTCGCGGCTGAAGCCCGGCGCCTATCTGCATTGCGCGACGGACTGGCAGAACTACGCCGAACAGATGCTCGAGGTGCTGAGCGGCGAGCCGTCGTTGCAGAACACGGTCGACGGCTATGCGCCGCGGCCCGACTACCGTCCGGTGACGAAATTCGAACGACGCGGCCTGCGGCTCGGCCACGGCGTGTGGGATCTCGTGTTCCGCAAGCGTTCAAGCTAAGCGCGTAAAGGCGAAAACGCCCGCGGCTGAAGCATCGGCTGCCATCAATAAAAAAGGTCCGCCAACGCAACTGGCGGACCTTTTTTTTCATGGCGCTCAAAACACGCGCCGACGCTCAATCCGCCCAGCTCAGCGCGCCGCTATAGCCGACCAGCAGAATCAGCAATCCAAAGCCGATGCGATACCACGCGAACGCCGTGAAATCGTGCGCGGCAATATAGCGAAGCAGCCAGCGCACGCACAAAAACGCGCTGACAAACGCCGCCACGAAACCCAAAGCAAAAACGCCGAGCGCGTCGACGGACAAGGTGTGCCAGTCCTTGTAGATCTCGTAGGCCGTCGCGCCGAACATGATCGGGATCGCGAGGAAAAACGAGAATTCCGTGGCCACACGCCGGTCGAGGCCGAACAGCATCCCGCCGATGATCGTCGAGCCCGAGCGCGACGTGCCGGGAATCAAAGCGAAACATTGGGCGAGGCCGACCTTGAGCGCGTCCATCGCGGTCATGTCGTCCACATGATGCACGCGCGCCGCCTGGCCCTGTGCACCTTGTCCGCGCTGCCGGGCCTCGGCCCACAGAATGACGACGCCGCCCACCACCAGCGCGAACGCAACCGGCACCGGCGAAAAGAGCGCCGCCTTGATGGATTTTTCGAACAGCAGGCCAAGTACGATCGCCGGAATGGTGGCGATGATCACGTTGAGCACGAAGCGCCGCGCTTCGGGACGGCTCGGCAAGCCGGTCACGACGTCGCCGATGCGGCGGCGAAACTCCCAGCACACCGCGAGAATCGCGCCGAGCTGAATCACGACGTCGAAGGTCTTCGCGTGTTGGTCGGTGAAATTGAGCAGGCTGCCCGCCACGATCAGATGCCCGGTGCTCGACACCGGCAAAAACTCCGTCAAGCCTTCGACGACGCCCAGAATCAGCGCCTTGCAAGCCAATAACCAGTCCATCCGTGCCCCTCATCGCTGTAGATTGTCGATTCTCGGAACCGGCCCTGCCAGCACGACGGACGCGCGGCCCTGCCGGCCGCGCGCAGCGTCATTTCTCGACGATTTGCACGCGTATACCGTTTGTAAGGATGGTGATTGTACCGGGTTCGTAGCTCACGCCGGCAAATTGCAGCTGTTCCGGCTTGAAGGTGTAGATCGGGTAGTTGCTCAGCAACTGCGTCGCGAGCACGGCGGCCGCCGCGTTGATCTGCTGCGTATAGGCCTGGGCGTCGCCGCTCACGCTGACGTTGTCCACATTCGGCGATTTGAGCACGACGGATTTGCTCGCGGCGTCATAGGCGAGCTCGCTCGACAGCGTGAAAACGCCGTCAACCGGTTGCGGCATGAACGGGCTCGCCAGATGCGCGTCGAGCTTGACGGAAACGCGGTTGGCGTCTGGCAGAAAACCGACCACCGGATGACTCAGCGCGACGTCGAACACCTGCGAAACCGTACGCTGATAGGGAAATTTCCGCTGCACCGCGTCCTGCACCTGCTGCTGCGAGAACGTGTAATGCGACGGAATGAAGGGAAAAATCGGCGTCGCGCACGCGCTGAGCGAGACGATGCCAAGCGCGCTCGCGCCTGCCAGCGCGGCGAGCAGAAAACGGCGCCGAGCCGGCGCAACCAATCGAGCCATACGGTTTCTCCAATCGACCACAGTTGAGGCTTGATCCTTTTGTCCAGGCCTCACTCAAAGCCCCTGCTTCATTCAATGCCCGGCTGGGTCCGCGCCTCGAGCTGCGTGAGCCACGCGAGCGCCTCGCCGCGATTCGCCCCGCACATCTCCGCCTGCGGCTGCAACCCCGAACAGCATGCGGGCCGCTCCGGCTGGCCGAAGATCGCGCAGCGCAAATCGTCGCCGAGTTGCACGCAGCGCACGCCCGCCGGCTTGCCGTTGGGCATCCCCGGAATGGGACTGGAAATCGACGGCGCGATACAGCACGCGCCGCAGTCGGGCCGGCACGCATGGCCGGCCACATTGAACGGCGACTCGCGCTTCGCCACGCGGTCAGTTACATCGCTCACCACACCCTTCCCGAATCGGACAAAAGACAAAACGCGCCGCAGCGCCAGACCCGCATTGTGCCACTGCGCCGCATGCGACCTTTTTACACAATCGGGCGCCGCATAGCCGGGCGTACACTGATTCCGAACCTCAAGGCCACGCTCAAGAGGCGCCCGCGCCTCGTTCACGGCGGCCGTCCCCTATGGGCCTCTCATGATTACCGCCAACTCGCTGTTTCGTCCGGATCTGCTCGCCAAATACAGCGCCAACGGCCCACGTTATACGTCCTATCCGACCGCCCTTCAGTTCCGCGACGATTTCGACTGCGCCGCGTATCTTCGTGCCGCGGCCGACCCGGACGCGTCAGCCACGGATCTTTCGCTCTACTTCCATATTCCGTTTTGCGACACCGTGTGCTTCTACTGCGGCTGCAACAAGATCGCGACGAAAAACCGCACACACGCCCGCCCTTACCTCGAACGGCTCAAGCGCGAAATGGCCCTGCAGGCCGCGTGTTTCGATACGCGCCGACCCGTGTCGCAATTGCACCTGGGCGGCGGCACACCGACTTTCATGTCGAACGACGAACTCGCCGAGCTGATGGACGCGGCGCGCGAGCACTTCAGCTTGCTGCCCGATGAGGAAGCCGAATATTCGATCGAAGTCGATCCGCGCGAAGCGTCGCCCGACACGATCGCGCATCTGCGCAAGCTCGGCTTCAATCGCCTGAGCCTCGGCGTGCAGGACTTCGATCCGCTCGTGCAGCGGGCCATCAACCGGATTCAGCCACTCGACATGACCGCCTCGGTCATGCAGGCCGCGCGGCATGCGGGCTTTCATTCGATCGGCGTCGACCTGATCTACGGACTGCCGCATCAAACGGTGGAGAGCTTTACGCGCACGCTCGACACCATGATCGATCTGGCGCCGGATCGCCTGTCGGTGTTCGCTTATGCGCACATGCCGCAGCTCTTCAAGATGCAGCGTCAGATGGACGCGGCGACGCTGCCCTCGCCCGCCGTGCGTCTCGCTATTCTGCAACGCGTGGTGGAGCGCCTGACGGCGGCCGGCTACGTCTACATCGGCATGGATCACTTCGCGCTGCCCACCGACGAGCTTGCCCGCGCGCAGGCACAGCGCACGTTGCATCGCAATTTCCAGGGCTACAGCACGCGGGCCGAATGCGATCTGATCGGCTTCGGCGCGTCGTCGATCGGCAAGGTCGGCGACGTCTACGCGCAAAACGCCAAAGCGCTGCCCGCCTATGCCGCCGCGATCGACGCCGGCCGACTCGCGATCACGCGCGGCGTGCGACTGTCCGCCGACGACCGTCTGCGGCGCGACGTCATCACCCAGTTGATGTGCAATCTGGAATTGCGTTTCGACGAATTCGAGGCAATGTACGGCATCCGCTTCGCCGATACGTTCGAGCCCGAACTCGAGCGCCTGCGCGGCTTGGAGCAGGACGGCCTCGTCTCGCTCAGCAACCGCAAGCTCGAAGTGCAGACGGCGGGACGCATGCTCGTGCGCAATATCGCGATGGTGTTCGACCGCTATCTGGGCCAGCAAACGCCCGAACGGTTTTCGCGCACGGTCTGAACGCCTTGCGATGGCGTCTGCGAGCGGCTTGCCCCTCGGCGGATTTTCGGCCATAATCTGCGTCTTCGCCGCGCGAGAGCTTCTGACGCGTGCGCCGCAAGACCTGCCCAGGTGGTGAAATTGGTAGACGCAGGGGACTCAAAATCCCCCGCCGCAAGGCGTGCCGGTTCGATTCCGGCCCTGGGCACCACACCTTCATGTAGTCCCGCAATATCATCGCCCAACCCGCGCCAGCAGAACGCTTCGCGGGTTTTTGCTTTTTGGCCGCGGCTTGCGGCCTAAGGCTCTTTATTAACGCGGATGGACCGGCGGGACCGGCGGCACGAATGAAAGGCGCCGCCGAAAGCGCCCCCGAACACGGCCCTCTGCGGGGGGCGCCCACGGCGCCCCCCGCAATAACCGCCGCGCCGCCCGACTCTACCGTCAGCTCTGCCGCCCGACCACTCCGGCCGCACCCTGCATCGCCGCGCGCCGCCGCTTGAACGCATAGCCCGCCCACATCACGACGAGCCATGCCGGCACGAGCCACACGGACACCGACAGCCCCGGCGTCATCGCCAGAATGACGAGAATCAACGCCATGAAGGCGAGGCAGATCCAGTTGCTCACAGGGAACCAGAACGACTTGAAGACAAGCGTCTCGCCAGCCGCCATCATCGCCCGGCGCGATTTCAAATGCGTCAGGCTGATCAGCGCCCAGTTAAGCACGAGCGCGGCGACCACGAGCGCCATCAGCAAGCCGAGCGCCTCGGCGGGAATCAGATAGTTGATGATCACGCAGGTGAACGTGGCGAGCGCAGACAAACCAATCGCCATATACGGCACGCCGCGCCGGTCGACCTTCATCAGCGCGCGCGGTGCATTGCCCTGCTCCGCCAGACCATAGAGCATGCGGCTATTCGCGTACACGCCGCTGTTGTACACCGACAGCGCCGCGGTCAGCACCACGACGTTGAGCACGTTGGCGGTCAGCGTCGAACCGATCTGCGAGAAGATCATCACGAACGGGCTGCCGCCAGCGGCGACTTCGTTCCACGGATACAGCGACAGCAGCACCGCGAGCGAGCAGATATAGAAAATCAGAATCCGGTAGATGACCTGATTCACGGCCTTCGGAATGCTCTTTTGCGGCTGGTCCGCCTCCGCCGCGGTGATGCCGATCAGCTCCAACCCGCCAAACGAAAACATGATGACGGCAAGCATCGTGAAGAGTCCATGAAAGCCGTGCGGGAAAAATCCGCCGTGGCTCCACAGGTTGCTGATCGACGCCTGCGGTCCGCCACGCCCGCTGAAAAGCAGATAGCCGCCGAACACGATCATGCCGATCACCGCGACCACCTTGACGATGGCGAACCAGAATTCCGTCTCGCCGTACGCCTTGACGTTCGCGAGATTGATCGCGTTGATGGCGGCAAAACAGACGAGCGCCGAGACCCATGTCGGCACGCCTGGCCACCAGTAATGGACGTAGGTGCCGACCGCCGTCAATTCGGCCATGCTGACGAGCACGTACAGCACCCAGTAGTTCCAGCCGGACAAAAAGCCCGGGAAGTCGCCCCAATACTTGTACGCGAAGTGGCTGAACGAGCCGGCCACCGGTTCCTGCGCGACCATTTCGCCGAGCTGGCGCATGATCATGAACGCGATGATGCCGCCGATGGCGTAGCCGAGAATCATCGACGGGCCGGCGGCTTGCAACACGCTCGCCGAGCCGAGAAAGAGGCCGGTGCCGATGGCGCCGCCCAGTGCAATCAGTTGGATATGGCGATTCTTGAGCCCGCGCTTCAGGCCGTCCTGCTGTCGTGCATTGTTCAAAGTGCGCCCCAGTGTATGGATTTCCGATCGCCCGATCAGACTTGTGGTCCGCCCCGGCAGAACCGAAAATTCTACCCCGGCCGATATTGTCCAAATACTGGTACCAACCCGCGCTTCGCGCTGCGCCACACCGGCTCGCGCGGATACAGGTTGTCACTGTCGCGCCGCTTCGGTATGTTGCCGTAGTCGGGTTTTCCGCCTCCGGAGATTCAGCATGTCGCCACAACGCCTGCTTTGCGCCGCCGTCTTGTGTCTCTGTTTCGCGGGCCCGGGCGCGTTTGCGCAGAATCCCGCGCCGGGTGTGGCGCAGTCGCCGTCGGCTGCGCCATCTGTCGCGCCGGGCGTCGCGCCCTCGCCGGAAGCCGCGCCCGACGCTGCCGGTCCCGCCGACACTGCGAGGCCCGGGGCCCCTGCCGACGCCCCCGCCGCCGAGGCAAGCGCAGCCGCCACGCCCACGGCGGCTTCGGCGACCCGCGCTGCATCTGCTGCCGCGCCTGCCGCTGCGCCTGCTGCCGCGCCTGCCGCCAAAACTGCCGCCGCCCAATCCGCCGCCACGCCCATGACCGGGCCCGTGCGCAACGTCGTGCTGGTCCACGGCGCGTTTGTCGACGGCTCGAGTTGGAACGGCGTCGTCGCCAAATTGCAGCAGAAGGGTTATCGCGTGAGTTCGGTGCAAAACCCGCTCACCTCGCTTGCCGACGATGTTGCGGCGACGCGTCGTGTGCTCGCCCGTCAGCAGGGTCCAACGATACTCGTCGGCCACTCGTGGGGCGGCGTGGTCATCACCGAAGCGGGCGCGAATGCGCCGAACGTCGCCGGCCTCGTGTACGTCGCGGCCATCGCGCCGGACCTGCACGAGTCGACAATGGATCTGTTAAAGCGCGCCGCGCCGATGCCGGCCGGCGAAAGCATCGTCAAGGATGCCAGCGGTTTTCTGTGGCTCGACCGCGGCAAGTATCACGCCGATTTCGCCGCCGACGTCCCCGAGAACCTGACCCGCGTGCTGTCCGCCGCACAGGTGCCGATCGCCGCCAGCGCGTTCGGCGAAACGGTCAGCCAGGTCGCGTGGAAAGAAAAGCCGTCCTGGTACGTGCTGACGACGAAAGACCGCGCGGTGTCGCCGGAGGTCGAAAGATTCATGGCCGAGCGGATGGGCGCCAGGATCGTGCCGGTGGCGTCGAGCCATCTCGCGCCGGTTTCGCATGCAGGCGCGATTGCCGATGTGATCGACCGCGCGGCGCGCGAGTTGAGCCGCCAGCAGTAGCGTCGAGACATCGCCGCCGCGCTGCCCGGCGGCACAACGCGATGCCTTCCGGCGTAGTCAGGCGTCGGCGCGGCGCGCCACCCGCTAGCGACCGCCCGTTACCGCAGCATGAACGACATCGCCGACAAACAGTTGAGCATGCGCACCGCATGTTCCGCCGACGGCGCGTCGAAACGCAGCGTAACCGCATCCACGCGAGCGAGCGTCGGCCATTGGCAGAACAGATCGGCGAGCGCGCTCGTCTGCACGCGCAATTCGCACGCCACCGGCCTGGCAGCGCCGCGCGTGGCCTGCGGCGCACGACCATCGGCGAGATGCTGCTCGACCACCTCGCGCGCCGCGCTCTGAATGGCCGCACGGGCGCTCGCCGGCGATTGTGTGACGCCGCTCGCGTGGCCCGTCGCCTGTTTCGTGACCACAAAGCGGGCGCCCGGAAAACGCGGCACGGTTTCCTCGGCGAACACGTCGTCGCCGGATAAAAGCGCCACCTGTGCACCGTATTCTTCCGCCAGCGCGCCATACAGACCCGCCTCGCCGACCTCGACGCCGTTCAGCGAAACCCGCGCGAACGCGAAACTGTTGATGGTGTGCGCGAGAATGCCGCGCGTTTGCGACATCGCGTGATAGCCGATCATGAAGACGAGCGCCGCGCCGTATTCAAGGCCGGCCATCATGCCGAGCGTGCGCGGTTTGCCGAGCACCACCTGGGCGCGCGCGTCGAGCAGATCGGGCAGCAGATTGCGAAAGCCGCCGTGGGAGTCGTTCACCCACACGTGCGTCGCGCCGCCGGCAAATGCGCCTTCGATTGCCGCGTTCGCTTCGAGCGTCATCCAGCGGCGCGCGGCTTCGTATTCGCCGTTGCCGGCACGCGTTTGCTCGGGGTGAAACACGCCGGCTATGCCTTCGATGTCGGCGGAAATAAGGACTTTCATCAGGAAGTGTGCTTGAGTAGTTGCGCGAGGTCGGGGACGCTCTCGCGCAGTGATAAACGCCGGTGGCCGTCGCGGCCGGTCACGGATTGCGCGCTCCACAACGCGTCGAGAATCGCCTGTTCGACGCTGTCCGCACACGCACGAAAGAGCGGGTCCATGTGCTGATCGGCGAGAAGCGGCGGCAGCTCGATATATTCCGCGAGATGCGGCACGGTGTAGGCCGTCGAAAACGCGAGCGCGATGTCGCCGCTGCCGTGGCCATAGACGGAGCCGGTCCGCGCGAGGCCCGCCGCCGCGCGTAACGAAAGGCGCTTAAGCTGACGTGCGTCGAGCGGGGCGTCGGTCGAGACGATCATGATGATCGAGCCTTGCTCGGGCTTTGCGGTTTGCGCCGCGCTGTGCGAATTCGCGGCCGCTGCGTCCTTCGCGTCCTTCACATTCGCCGCACGTTCGGCAAGCATGCGCCCAACCGGATGACCATCGATAACCAGCATCGGCAACCGTCCAAAGTTGGCGAGCACCAGCGCACCGACCGTGTAATCGCGCCCGGCAGCCTCCACCACGCGCGACGCAGTGCCGATGCCGCCCTTCAGATCGAAGCACGACATGCCGCGCCCTGCTCCGAGCGAGCCGCTTGCCACCATCGTGCTGGCCGCGGCGCAGGCGTCGTTGAAATGCTGTTCGCCGATTGCCAGCGCCTGAAGGTCGTTCAGGTAGCCGTCGTTGCACTCGAACACCAGCGGATTGACCGTCGGCCACGCTCGCCCGATGCGCGAGTCGGCGCGTATGGCCGCGCGAATCTGCGCCTGAGCGACCGCGGCCACGCCGAACGTATTGGTCAACGCGATCGGCGTTTCGAGTGTGCCGAGCTCCTCGACCTGCACGAGCCCGACGCTCTTGCCAAAACCGTTGATCACCGACGCCGCCGCCGGCACCTTATCGATAAACGGATCGCCCGGATGCGGATGGATCACGCTCACGCCGGTTTGTATCGCGCCTTCGGCGAGGGTGCAGTGTCCGACGCTCACACCCTCCACGTCGGCAATCGAATTCAGCGGACCGCTCGGCAATACGCCGATATGCGGCGCGCTCGCCGAACCACGCGAATCGTGCGCCTCTATCGAACTCATGGGCGGTCGAGCTTCGGATCGAGCGCGTCGCGCAAACCGTCGCCGAGCAGATTGAAGGCGAGCACCGTGAGGAAAATCGCGAGACTCGGAAACAGCGCGATATGCGGCGCGGTCACCATGTCCGCGCGCGCTTCGTTGAGCATCGCGCCCCACTCGGGCGTGGGCGGCTGCGCGCCCAGGCCGAGAAACGACAGGCTCGCGGCGGTGATGATCGACGTGCCGATCCGCATCGTGAAGTACACGACGACCGACGAGATCGTGCCCGGCAGGATATGACGCACGATGATCGTCCAATCCGACGCGCCGATACTGCGTGCCGCCTCGATATACGTGAGTTGCTTGAGCATCAGCGTATTGCCGCGCACGAGCCGTGCAAACGCAGGAATGCTGAAGATCGCTACTGCGCAGATCACATTGATCATGCCGTTGCCGAGAATCGCGACCACGCCGATGGCGAGCAGAATGCCCGGGAAAGCGAACAGCACGTCGGCCACGCGCATCGTGATGCGATCCCACCAGCCTTCGTAATAGCCGGCAAGCAAGCCGAAGAACGTGCCGATCACCGCGCCTATCGCGACGGAAAGAAAGCCCGCCTCGAGCGAAATGCGCGAGCCGGCGAGAATGCGGCTGAAAATATCGCGGCCCAGCGAATCGACGCCGAACCAGTGCCCGGCGGAAGGCCCCGCATTCAATGCGTCGTAGTCGAAGAAATTCTCCGGATCGTAGGGCACGATATGCGGCGCGGCAATCGCCACCACGATCAGCAGCAGCACAAAGATGCCGGCGGCGAGCGCCACATGCTGCTTGCGAAACTTGCGCCAGAACTCGCTCCACGGCGTGCGGATCGCGCGCTCGGCGCGGGCGGTCTGGGCGGCATCCGGCCCGGTGGCTGTCGTGCTCATGCGGACCTCACTTGAAACGGATAGTCGGATTGATCACGGCGTACAGCACGTCCACGATCAGGTTGATGATGATGAATTCGAGCGAGAACAGCAGTACCTCCGCCTGGATCACCGGATAGTCGCGCATCGACACGGCATCCACCAGCAGGCGCCCGAGCCCCGGCCAGTTGAACACGACCTCGACCACGATCGAGCCGCCGAGCAGGAAGCCGAACTGCAAACCCATCATCGTGACGACGGGAATCATCGCGTTGCGCAGGCAGTGTTTGACGATCACGAGCGGCTCGGGCACGCCCTTCGCGCGCGCGGTGCGCACGAAGTCTTCGTTCATCACTTCGACGAACGAGGCGCGCGTGAAGCGCGCCATCACGGCCGCGACAGCCGCGCCGAGCGTGAGCGAAGGAAGAATGTAGCTCTGCCATGATCCGTCGCCGACGATCGGCAGCCAGCCGAGCTTCACTGAGAAGATCTCCATCAGCAGCATGCCGAGCGCAAAGGCGGGAAACGAAATGCCCGACACGGCGAGCGTCATGCCGAGCCGGTCTGGCCAGCGGTTACGCCATACCGCCGAAACGATGCCGATACCCATGCCGAGCACGACTGCCCACACCATGCTCGCGAGCGTGAGCAGCAGCGTCGGCATGAAGCGTTCGCCGATCTCCTGACTCACCGGCCGCTTGCTGCGCGTCGAGGTGCCGAAATCGCCGTGCGCGATCTTCACGAAGAAGTGGGCAAACTGCTGCGGCATCGGCTTGTCGAGGCCGAGATCGGCGCGTACGAGCGCGACGGTCGCTTCGTCGGCATCCGGACCGGCAGCAAGCCGCGCCGGGTCGCCGGGCAACAGATGCACGAACAGAAAGACCAGCACCGCGACGATGAAGAGCGTCGGCAGCAGGCCAAAGAGACGTTTGACGAGGAAGTTCAGCATTGAAGCTCAATCCGGCAATGATACGGGCAACGAAATGTCATGTACCGCCATGAGGCAGGCGCACGGCGCGGCGCGCCCGCTTGGGGCAGGTCGCGCCGCACGCGAGGCCCATTACTTGATCGCGATTTCGTCGAAGTTGAACGAACCATCCGGCGCGACATAAGCACCCGACAGACGCTTGCTGCGCGCATACACGACCTTTTCCTTGACGAGGAAAATCCAAGGCGCGTCGGCCCAGATGCGCTTTTGTGCATCCGTGTACAGCTCGTTCTTCTTCGTGCGGTCAGTGGTTTCCAGCGCCTGCTTCAGATCGCCGTCGACGGCATCGTTCTTGTAGTAAGCCGTATTGACCATCTTCGGCGGGAAGGACACCGAAGCAAGGAGCGGCGTGATCGCCCAATCGGCCTCGCCCGTCGACGACGACCAGCCCGCGTAGTACATGCGCACCGGCGCGCTGGCCGCGTCCTGCGCGCTTTCCACCTTCGCGACGCGCTGGCCTGCCTCGAGCGCTTCGACCTGCGCCTTGACGCCGACTTGCGCCAGTTGCTGCTGCACGAACTGAATGACCTTCTGCGCGGTCGAGTAGTTATACGCGGACCACAGCGTCGTTTCGAAGCCGTTCGGATAACCGGCTTCCTTCAGCAATGCGCGCGCCTTGGCCGGATCGTACGGCCACGGGCCGAGCTTCACCGCGTAATCGACACCTTGCGGCACCACGCCGTCAGCGGGCGTGGCATAGCCGCCAAACACGACCTTCGTCAGCGCCTCCTTGTTGACCGCGTAGTTGAGCGCCTCACGCACCTTCGGATTGTCGAACGGCTTCTGATTCATGTTCAGGCTGATATAGCGCTGAATGATGGACGGCGACGCGATCAGATCGACCTTCGGGCTCGACTGCAATTGCGCGGCCTGTTCGAACGGCACCTGGAAGGCGAAATCCGCTTCGCCCGTGCGCATCAGCGCGGCGCGCGTGTTGTTGTCGACCACCGGCTTCCAGTCGATTGCGTCGATCTTCGGATAGCCCTTCTTCCAGTAGCCGGCGAACTTCTTCACCGTCAGATCGCCTGCCGGATCCCACTTCACGAATTCGAACGGGCCTGTGCCGACCGGATGAAACGCGATGTCCTTGCCGTATTTCTTCAGCGCGTCAGGCGAGATCATGACCGCCGACGGATGCGCGAGCACGTTGACGAACGCCGAGAACGGCGCCTTCAGCGTGATCTTCACCGTGTACGGATCGACCACCTCGGTCTTCTCGATACGGTTGAACATGTTGTAGCGCTTCAGCTTGTTCGCCGGATCCGTCACACGATCGAAGTTCGCCTTCACTGCCGCCGCGTTGAAGTCCGTGCCGTCCTGGAACTTCACGCCGTGACGCAACTTGAACGTATAGACGCGCGCGTCAGGGCTCGCCTCATAGCTGTCGGCGAGCACGTTGACGAGCTTCATGTCCTTGTCGAAGCCGAAGAGCCCTTGATAGAACGACTTCGCGACCGCTTGCGAGAGCGTGTCGTTGGCGTCGTACGGATCGAGCGTCGTGAAGGTCGAGGCGACGGCCATCACCGCGGTGGTTTCGGCGTGCGCTACGTTGCCCGCGAGCATCGCGAACACCACTGCGCCGCCGCCGAGCAGCGCGCGCAAACGAAACGGGGAAGACGGGACCAGCAGGTTCATGAGTTGACTCCAGGCTGCAAGGTGAAACGGGTTAGATTGCTCTTGTGAGGATGGGCCCTGCGACATCAATAAGCACCGCCCACGCTGTGCTGGGCGACGAAGTGATCCGGTCCCACGGCGACGAGCGGCGCCACGGCGGGTTCATCGTCCAATGCGCGGATGGGGCTCGGGATTTCATCGGCGGTGAGCATGCGTTTCGCGTGACGCCGCGCCGGGTCGGCCACGGGCACCGCGCCCATCAGCTTTCTCGTGTACGGATGCTGCGGCGCTTCGAACACCGCGCGGCGCGGACCGATTTCGACGATCTGCCCGAGGTACATCACCGCCACGCGGTGGCTCACGCGCTCGACCACCGCCATGTCGTGCGAGATGAACAGGTATGCAACGCCCAGCTCGCGCTGCAAATCGAGCATCAGATTGACGATTTGCGCCTGCACGGAGACATCGAGCGCGGAAACGGATTCGTCGGCGATCACGACTTTCGGATTCAATGCGAGCGCGCGCGCAATCGCAATGCGCTGCCGCTGACCGCCCGAAAATTCATGCGGATAGCGGCGCGCCGCGTCCGCCGGCAAGCCGACTTTCTCCAGCAGCCACGCGACGCGTGCCTGCGCCTCGGCGCCCTGCGCGACGCCGTGCACGAGGAGCGGCTCCATGATGGAAAAGCCGACCGTCAGCCGCGGATTGAGCGATGCAAAGGGGTCCTGAAAAATGAACTGGATATCGCGGCGCAGCGACTGCAAGGCGGCGCCCGTCAGCGAACTGATTTCCTTGCCGTTGAATTCGATCGATCCGCTCTGGCTCTCCACGAGCCGCAACAGCGAGCGGCCCGTGGTCGACTTGCCGCAGCCCGATTCGCCGACGAGCGCAAGCGTTTCGCCCGGCCGTAAGTCGAAACTGACTTTTTCGACCGCATGCACGCGGCCCGTCAGCCGGCCGAAGAGCCCGCTTCTCACTGGAAAGCGCGTGACGAGATCGCGCACGCGCAGAATAGGCGGGGTGCTTTCGTCGACGCGCGGCTGCGCTTCTTTCGCGACGGACGCCGCGGGGCGCACCGGCTCGTCGGCGCCGCTCGCGCTCGCCTGCTCGAGCGTCAGGATCGGAAACTTCGCGGGTTGGTCGGTGCCCTCCATGGCGCCCAGACGCGGCACGGCGGCAAGCAGCGCCTTCGTATAAGCATGCGACGGCGCGGCGAAAAGCGCGTCGGACGCGCCCTCCTCGACCTTTTCGCCTCGATACATCACGAGCACGCGGTCCGCGACTTCCGCGACCACGCCCATGTCGTGCGTGATGAAAATCACGCCCATGTTCATCTCGTCCTGCAAGCCGCGAATCAGTTGCAGGATCTGCGCCTGAATGGTCACGTCGAGCGCGGTGGTGGGTTCGTCGGCGATCAGGAGCGCCGGTTTGCATGAGAGCGCCATCGCGATCATCACACGCTGGCGCATGCCGCCCGACAGTTGATGCGGAAAACGCGCCGCCACGCGCCGCGCCTCCGGAATACGCACGAGTTCCAGCAGCCGCAGCGTTTCCGCGAAAGCCGCGGAGCGGCTCTTGCCCTGATGCAGCGAAATGGCCTCGCTGATCTGATCGCCCACCGTGAAGACCGGGTTGAGCGAGGTCATCGGCTCCTGGAAAATCATCGCGATGTCGGCGCCGCGAATCGAGCGCATCGAGCCGGACGACGCCTTCGCGAGGTCGAGCACGCCGCCGTCGCGGCGCCGGAACACGATGCTGCCGCCGGCAAGGCGCCCACCGCCCTGCTCGATCAGCCGCATCAACGCGAGCGATGTCACCGATTTGCCCGAGCCCGATTCGCCGACAATCGCGAGCGTTTCCCCGCGCTCAACCGTGAACGACAAATTGCGCACCGCGTTGAAAGTCGTCTCGCCGCTGCGAAATGCAACCGACAGGTTGTCGACCGCCAGCACTCGCTGTGGCGGCAAGGTGTCGATAAGCGAGCTGGCGATGTGCGATGAAGTCGGCACGGTGGTTCCTTTGAATTCGAACGCGCTGGCGCGCTTCGGCAATATTCAGGGTAACGAACTAACGGTAGATGGCCGTGACCGGTGTCTCGCCTACACGCGCGAAACCACGGTACATGCCCTCGGTATTGAACGGCAGCGCGATGTTGCCGCGTGCGTCGACGGCGATCAGGCCGCCGCGTCCGTCGATCTTCGGGAGGTGGTTCATGACCACGTCGTGCGCGGCGTCCTGCAAGGACACGTTGCGGTAGGCCATTTGCGCCGCGACGTCGTAGGCAGCGACCATGCGCATGAACATTTCGCCGGAGCCGGTCGTGGACACGGCGCACGTCGCGTCGTCCGCATAGCAGCCCGCGCCGATCAGCGGCGTGTCGCCGACGCGGCCCACCTGCTTGTTCGTGATGCCGCCAGTGGATGTCGCCGCGGCCACGTGGCCGTGCGCGTCGAGCGCGACCGCGCCCACCGTGCCGAACTTGCGGTTGGGATCGAGCGGCTCGTGCGGCGTGGGATCGTCGCCACCGCTGGCAGACGACGAAAAAGCAAAGCTCGCGCCGTCGTGATCGAGCATCGCGCGTTGCTGATCGCGCGCGAGCAGCCATTGGCGATGACGGGCCTCGGTGTCGAAATAGTCGGGCTCGACGAATTCGAGCCCCTGCGCCGCGGCGAAACTTTCGGCGCCTTCGCCGGTGAACAGCACATGCTCGCTGTGCTCGAGCACGCTGCGCGCTGCGAGGATCGGATTGCGCACGCGCTTCACGCAGCAGATCGCACCGGCTTCGAGCGTGCTGCCGTCCATGATCGCCGCGTCGAGCTCGTGCGTGCCCGCCGCCGTGTACACCGCGCCTCGCCCCGCGTTGAAGAGCGGACAGTCTTCGAGCAGGCGCACCGCTTCGCTGACGGCGTCGAGCGCGCTGCCGCCGTCGGCGAGCACGCGTTGGCCGGCGGCGAGCACCGCGTGCAGCGCCGCGTGATATTCGGCTTCGGCGTTGGCGGTGAGGGACGCGCGCACAATCGTGCCCGCCCCGCCATGAATGGCAATGACTGCGTTGGTGTTCATCGTTTGAGTTTGGGTTTGGCTTGCGTCGCACCGGGTTTTGCAACTGCGGTACGCGCCGGTTCGCGCGCGGCTTGGCCTGGCGCCTGCGTTGGCGTTGCGGTTGGCGCTTTCGTTGTTGACGTTTTTGTTGACGCTTTCGCTGCCGCGTTCGGGACCGCGGAGAGCGGATCGGTGAGCCACGGCAAGACGAATTCGGTGACTTCCGCGGCGGCCTTCACCGAACGTTTCGCGCGATATGCGACTGCGTCGCACAGCGCTTCGATCACGGCAAGAACAGCCGCGTCCGCGTTGGCCGCGAGCCGGCGTTCCGAGCGCACGTACAACGACAGATCGGCGAATTGCGCGAGCGGCGAGCGCGGACCGTCGGTCAGCGCCAGCACGCGTGCGCCGCGCGTGGCCGCACGGCGCGCCAGTTCGATGGTGTCGTCGACATAACGCGGAAACGCAATGCCGATCACGAGATCGCCCTCGCCGCAATTGAACAGACGCCGCGCCGCATGCGACGGCCCGCCGATGAATGCCAGCGACTGCACATTGTCGTGATACGCCATCAGCCCGTGCTCCATCAGCCCGGCGAGAAAGGCGCTCGTGCCGGCGCCGAGCACAAACACGCGACGCGCGGCGAGGATCGCCTCGACCGCGGCTTCGGCGGCGGCATTGTCGATCGCGGTGCGCGTCAGGTGCAGATTGTTGGCCGCCTGTTCGAGCGACGCGTCGACCACGTCGTCGCCGTCGGCGAGCGATTCCTGCGCGCTGCGCAGCCGTTCCACCGGCGCGAGCGTCGCCTCGAAGCCGCGCACGAGCGCGTCACGGAACTGCGGATAGCCGTCGAAACCGAGCGCGCGCGCAAAGCGATTCGCCGTCGCCACCGAAGCGCCGACCACGCTCGCCAGCTCGTCGATCCGCATGGTGGCCGCGCGAAACAGATTGGCCAGCACGTACTCGCCCATGCGCCGATGAATGGGCGTGAGCGTAGACATGGCTGCCTCGATGCGGGCGGCGATGGCCTGCTCGGCGGGATTGGATGCGACGGACGGTTGATGAATCATGCGGGCGAATGAGCGAGCGAGATGGATGGCCTCATGGCGTAAGCGAAATGCATGAAAGTATATTTACATGGAAATCGTCCGGAAAAAAATTCATTTTCATTTTTACGGGTTTGTCCTGGCGCTCGGTTCGCGTGGCTTGACCGTGGTCAACGTGATGCGCGGGCGGCACGCGAGGCTCCTGGCGGTGTTATTCTTCGCTCGCCATGAATCTCGAAAGCATTCTCTTTAGCCAGGGCTTCGGCTCGCGCCGCCAGTGCCGCGCGCTGATTGCCGACGCGCGCGTGAGCATCGACGGCACCGTCTGCACCGACGCCGATGCCGATTTCCCCGCTGGCGACGCAGCGTTTTGCTTTAGCGTCGACGGCGTGGTCTGGCCGTATCGCGAACGCGCCTATCTCCTGCTCAACAAGCCGGCGGGCTATGAGTGTTCGCGCGACCCGCAGCATCATCTGAGCGTGTTCAGTCTGTTGCCGCCGCAATTCGCCGAGCGTGGCGTGCAGTGCGTGGGCCGGCTCGATCAGGACACGACCGGCTTGCTGCTGCTGTCCGACGACGGGAAGTTCGTGCACACGTTCACATCGCCGAAACGCAAGGTGCCGAAGGTCTACGTGGCGACCACGCGCCATCCGCTCGACGACGCACAGTTGAGCCTGCTGCGCGACGGCGTGTTGCTGCACGGCGAGTCGAAGCCCGTCGCGGCCGTCGCCGCTGAGGCGCGCGGCGGGCACTCTCTCGCGCTCACCGTGATGGAGGGCAAGTACCACCAGGTCAAGCGGATGATCGCCGCAGCCGGCAATCGTTGCGAAGCGCTGCATCGCGAGCGCATTGGCGGACTGGCGCTGCCCGCGACGCTTGCGCCGGGCGCGTGGCAATGGCTCGATGAAACGGAGATCGCGTCCCTCGGATCTTCACCGAGCGGGTAAACCGGTACGACGCGCGTAACTCGCTGACGCCGCTGCGAAGTCACTGTGAGCAAGCGCACATTCGCGCGAAGACTGCCCGCACGTAACGCTGCGCCGCAGCATGCGGTTCGTCACGGCTCGCCCTATACTCGTTTAAACAAAGACTACAAAGAGTTCAAGGAGGGGCCATGATTGTCCATGGCGGAATCATGATCTCGTATGGGATGGTGGCGTTTGTGTGCCTCGGGGTGCTGCTGATCGGCGGATTGCTGATCGCAATGCGGGTGCGGCACAAATACCATCCGAATCTGATCGGCGCGCTGATCGGCGGATTGCTGTGTTTCCTGCTGCTCGAGGCGCTGCCCGCGCTGACCTGAGCGACGCGCAGCTATCTGTTTGACTTTGGCTGCGCTCGCGCGCTGCGCGTTACGCACGTTACGCCGGGTGCGGCTTGCCGCTCGCGGCTTCGTGCAAAAAATCGTCGACGCTCGGGTAGCGCAGGCGCACACCCAGTTCTTCTTTCAGGCGGCGGTTCACGAGCCGCCTCGACTCGCGCATGAACGACAGCAAGGTCGGCTCGATCTGCTCCTCGGCCTGCGCCCGCGTGATGCGCGGCGGGCGTGCCAAACCGAATGCATCGGCAACCCGATCGAAGTACTCGCCCATTTTCAGCGACGAGTCGTCGGACGCGTGAATCGCGCGCGCCGGCCGCCCGCGCAAGGCAAGGCGCACGAGGATCGCGGCGAGATCGTCGGCGTGAATGTGGTTCGTGTAGACGTCGTCTGCAGCGACGAGCGCGGGCGTACCTTTTTCGAGCCGCCCAAGCGGCAGGCGATTGCCCGCATAAATCCCCGGAATCCGCGCGATGCTCGCGGCAATCGCGCCGCGCGCCGTCGCGCGCCGCAGTTGCTGCTCGGCGGACACACGGCGCTTTGCACGTGCATTGGCCGGCGCGACGACGCGCGTCTCGTCGATCCATGCGCCGCCGCAATCGCCATATACGCCCGTCGTGCTTGCGTAGACGAGGCGCGGCGGCACGCGCGAAGCGGCGGTACGGCGAAGGCCGTCGGGTACAATATTGGCTGGTTCCGCGGCTGCCCACGAGGCGCGCGCGCGGCGCAGACGTCCAACCGGCGCAAAGGCGGCGCGAGCCCGCGGCAAAGCGAGATCGCGGCGCATACCGAGGGTTGCGAGCAACGCGCGGGTGCGGCGGTCGTCGTCGCCGGTTTTCTGCGGCGGTGCGAGATGCAGCACGGTCGGCGCGAGGCCCGCGAGCCGCTTCAGGCTGCGGCGCGCGTCGAGGTCGCCGACGAGCGGAGACACGCCCGCCGCGCGCAATTCGGCGCTGCGCGCCGCGTGGCTGGTGAGTGCGAAGACGTGAGCGTGCGGGCGCAGCAGCGGCACGCAGCGCATGCCGACATCACCGCACCCTACGATCAACACGCGTGGACGGCGGAAGTTTCGTGTCGCTTTCATGGTGCACGCATTGTAGCCGTCAAGCGCCGCGGGCACCGGGCGGTGTGGCGTGCCGTCGCGGCGCCTGCCGAAGCGGCCTGCTGGGCCGGCCAATTAACGATTACCGACTTTTCCAATTCGAACACTTATGGCATTTAACGTCACGCTCCGGCAAAGCGGCCGGCAGTTTCAGGTAGAACAGGACGAACCGGTGCTGAACGCGGCCTTGCGTCAAGGCATCGGTTTGCCGTACGGCTGCAAGAACGGCGCGTGCGGTTCGTGCAAGGGTGCCGTGGTGAACGGCCAGGTCGAGCAGCGCGCGCATTCGTCGTCGGCTTTGTCGAACGATGAAAAAACTCGCGGCATGGCGCTCTTCTGTTGCGCGACGGCGTGCTCGGATCTGGAAATCGACATCCGCGAAGTCGCGGGCGTGGGCGACGTGCAGGTGAAGAAGCTGCCGTGCCGCGTCAATGCAATCGAGCGCAAGGCCGACGACGTCGTGGTGCTCAAGCTGCAACTGCCCGCGAATGAACGCCTGCAGTATCTGGCCGGCCAGTACCTCGAATTCATTCTGAAGGACGGCAAGCGACGCAGTTATTCGATGGCGAACGCGCCGCACACCGAAGGCCCGATCGAGCTGCATATCCGTCATATGCCCGGCGGCGCCTTCACCGACCACGTGTTCAACACGATGAAAGAGCGTGACATCCTGCGCTTCGAAGCGCCGCTCGGTACTTTCTTCCTGCGCGAAGAGTCGGACAAGCCCATCGTGCTGCTCGGCTCGGGCACGGGCTTCGCGCCGCTGAAGGCGATCGTCGAACATGCGGTGTTCAAGAATCTCAACCGCCCGATGACGCTCTACTGGGGCGCGCGTCGCAAGAAAGACCTGTATCTGCTCGAACTGGCCGAGCAATGGGCGCGTGAGATTCCGAACTTCAAGTTCGTGCCCGTGCTCTCGGAGCCCGACGCGAGCGATGCGTGGACCGGCCGCGTGGGCTTCGTGCATCGCGCGGTGATCGAAGATCTGCCCGATCTGTCCGCGTATCAGGTGTATGCGTGCGGCGCACCGGTCATGGTCGAATCGGCGCAGCGCGACTTCACGCAGCACCACGGCCTGCCCGAAGACGAGTTCTACGCGGACTCGTTCACGAGCGCCGCGGATCTCGCGAATGCGGTCTGAGCGAAACGCCGACACCACGCGCCGATGCAAATTCATGGTTTACACCGGCGCTTTCCTTGTCGTATTCTTTCGCGCATGAACCGCATCCAGTCCGAACTTCGACGTCGCCGCTCGCCGCTTCCCTAGGGACGCCGCCGGCTTCGTCACGGATTCGCGCTATAACAGAGCGCACGCTGTTCGAATCATGAAAGCCACGGCATGCCGTGGCTTTTTTGTTTTTCCGCCTCATTCACCTCTTACCCGCTGCCTGGAGCCTGCCGTCATGAATTTCAATGAGTACCCGATCGAGTCGCTGATGTACATCACGAACCGGCCCGAAATCGTTTTCACGCACGGCAAGGGCTCGTGGCTCTACGATAACAACGGCAAGCGCTATCTGGACTTCATTCAGGGCTGGGCGGTCAATTGCCTCGGTCATTGCAACGAAGGCATGATCGAAGCCCTGAACACGCAGGCCACACTGCTCTTCAATCCGTCGCCGGCTTTTTACAATGAGCCGATGGCGAAGCTCGCCGGGCTTCTCACACAACACAGCTGCTTCGACAAGGTGTTTTTCGCGAACAGCGGCGCGGAAGCGAACGAAGGCGCGATCAAGCTCGCGCGCAAGTGGGGCAAGAAGTTCAAGGACGGCGCGTTCGAAATCATCACCTTCGACCACAGCTTCCACGGCCGCACACTCGCCACCATGTCGGCAAGCGGCAAGCCGGGCTGGGACACCATCTACGCGCCGCAAGTGCCGGGCTTTCCGAAGGCGGATCTGAACGACATCGCCTCGGTCGAAAAGCTGATCAACGCAAAAACGGTTGCGGTGATGCTCGAACCGATTCAGGGCGAAGGCGGCGTGATCCCCGCGACGCGCGAGTTCATGCAGCAACTGCGCGAGTTGACCCGCAAGCACAACCTGCTTCTGATCGTCGACGAAGTGCAAAGCGGCTGCGGCCGCGCCGGTACCTTGTTCGCGTATGAGCTGTCGGGCATCGAGCCGGACATCATGACGCTCGGCAAGGGCATCGGCGGCGGCGTGCCGCTCGCGGCGCTGCTCTCGAAGGCGGAAGTGGCGGTGTTCGAAGCCGGCGATCAGGGCGGCACCTACAACGGCAATCCGTTGATGACCGCGGTCGGCTACTCGGTGATCTCGCAACTCACGGCGCCGGGATTCCTCGAAGGCGTGCGCGCGCGCGGCGAATACCTGCGGGCGAAGCTGCTGGAGCTGTCGGAAGAACGCGGCTTTAACGGCGAGCGCGGCGAAGGTCTGCTGCGCGCGCTGCTGCTCGGCAAGGACATCGGCAACCAGATCGTCGAAAAGGCGCGCGACATGCAGCCCGACGGCCTGCTGCTGAACGCGGCGCGCCCGAACCTGCTGCGCTTCATGCCGGCGCTCAATGTCACGAACGAAGAGATCGACCAGATGATGGCGATGCTGCGCTCGATTCTCGACACGCTCTAACGAAAGCGGAGCACCTGATGAGCACGAGCGCCGCGGTCTCCGTCTCGATTCGCCGCTTCGAGGCGCGCGACACCGACGCGGTGATCGCGCTGTGGCAGGAAGCGTTTCCCGAGTATCGGGATGCCACGAAGCCGCAGCGCAACCCGCGTCTGTCGATTGCAAACAAGCTCGCCACGCAGCCCGAGTTGTTTTTCGTCGCGGTGCTGGATGAGCGCGTGGTCGGCAGCGTGATGGGCGGCTACGACGGCCACCGCGGCTGGCTCTACTCGCTCGCGGTCGACGAGTCGTTGCGGCGGCACGGCATCGGCTCGCGTCTTGTCGCGCACGTCGAGGCCGCGTTGACCGCGCTCGGCTGCTCGAAGCTGAATCTGCAGGTGTTGTCCGCGAAGAGCGAGGTCCGCGCGTTTTACGAGGCGCTCGGTTATCGCGCCGATGCGGTGGTCAGTTTGGGCAAGCGTCTTGGCGAACTCGCCGATAGCTCGGCGGGTTGAATCCGGAGCGGCGCGTTCGCGCCGGAAAGAGAAAGGCCGCATACGTTTTTTAACGCATGCGGCCTTTTTTCATGGCGGTTGAACTGCGAGCGCTTATTTGCCCGCTTGTTCGTCCGCTTGTTCGTCCGACTTATTCACCCAGATAAGCCGCGCGCACCTTCGGATCGTCCAGCATCTGCTTTGCGTCGCCCGACATCGTGACGAGACCCGAGTCCATCACATAGCCGCGGTTCGCGGCCTGCAACGCGAGCCGCGCGTTCTGCTCGACGAGCAGCACGGTCATGCCTTCCGCCGAAATCGCACGCACCACCTCGAAGATCTTCTCGACCATGATCGGCGACAGACCCATCGACGGTTCGTCGAGCAGCAACAGCTTGGGGCGCGAGATGATCGCGCGCGCCATCGCCAGCATCTGCTGTTCGCCGCCCGAGAGCGTGCCCGCGTATTGCGTGGCGCGCTCCTTCAGGCGCGGGAAAAAGCCGAACATGCGATCGACGTCGGCCTTGATGCCGTCGCTGTCGCTGCGCAGGTAAGCACCCATCTGCATGTTCTCGACGATCGACATGCGCGCGAAGATGCCGCGGCCTTCCGGCACCATCGCGAGGCCGCGCTTCAGAAGCTCGTGCGGCGGCACGCCCTTGATCGACTGGCCCATGTACTCGATGTCGCCCGCCGAGTAGGGCTTGAGACCCGTGATCGCCTTCATCGTCGTGGTCTTGCCCGCGCCGTTCGCACCGATCAGCGTGACCAGCTCGCCCTGCGCGACTTCGAGGTCGATGCCCTTGACTGCCTGGATGCCGCCGTAATTGACCTGCAGGCCCTTGATTTTCAACATTGTTTGCGTCGTGGACATCAGTGGACTCCCGCACCCAGATAAGCTTCGATCACCTTCGGATCCTTCTGCACGTCTTGCGGCAGACCTTGCGCAATCACCTTGCCGTAGTCGAGCACCGTCATCTGGTTGCACAGACCCATCACGAGCTTCACGTCGTGCTCGATCAGCAGAATCGTCTTGCCGTCGGCGCGGATCTTGTCGAGCAGGCGCGTCAGTTCGACCTTTTCCGTCGCGTTCATGCCGGCGGCGGGTTCGTCGAGTGCGAGCAGCTTCGGATCCGTCGCGAGCGCGCGCGCGATTTCGAGCCGGCGCTGGTGGCCGTACGACAGATTGCGCGACGTGTAGTCCGCGTACTGCGCAATGCCGACGTACTCCAGCAGCTCGATGGCGCGCTCCTTGATTTCACGCTCTTCCTTGCGCTCGGCCGGCGTCTGGAACACTGCGCCGAGCAGGCCGTGCTTCGTGCGCACGTGGCGGCCCACCATCACATTTTCCAGCGCGGTCATGCCGCCGAACAGACGAATGTTCTGAAACGTACGCGCAATGCCTGCCTTCGCGACCTGATACACGGCCGTCGGCGTGTAGTTCTGGCCGTCGAGCTTGAAGTCGCCGGAATCCGGCGTGTAAAGGCCCGTGATCACGTTGAAGAACGTGGTCTTGCCGGCGCCGTTCGGGCCGATCAGACCATAAATGGTGCCTTCCTCGATCTGAAGGCCGACGTCAGACAGCGCCTGCAAACCGCCGAAGCGCTTGTTCACGCCCTTCACGGACAGACGGATTTTTTTATCGCTCATGTTCATTTGCTCCTATCCGTCCGTTACGCGCGCACCGGCTTTTTGCCAGCCCGCTTCGACAGTTTCGCAATCTTGTCTTCGTGCTTCGGCGACGGCCACAGGCCTTCCGAGCGATACAGCATGATCAGCACCATCGCGAGTGCGTAGACGAGCTGACGGATCACTTCGGTATCGACGATTTCATGGCCGAAGATCATGTGTTGCAGCGGACCCATCGTCGAACGCAGGAATTCCGGCAGCACCGCGAGCAGCACCGCGCCGAGAATCACGCCCGGAATGTGGCCCATGCCGCCGAGCACCACGCAGGCGAGCACGACGATCGACTCAGGCAGCGTGAACGATTCCGGCGACACGAAGCCCTGGAACGCACCGAACATCGCGCCCGACAGGCCGCCGAACGACGCGCCCATTGCAAACGCGAGCAGCTTCACGTTACGCGTGTTGATGCCCATGGCCTTGGCGGCGATTTCGTCCTCGCGGATCGCGGCCCATGCACGGCCGATACGCGAATGCTGCAAACGCGTACACACCCAGATCACGAGCAGCGCGGCCAGCACGAACAGGTAGTAGTACGAGTACACCGACGGGAACTGCAGGCCGAACAGCGAGTGCGTCTGCGAGAGACTGAAGTCGCCCACGTGCACCGGTGCAATCGCCGTGATGCCCTTCGGCCCGTTGGTGATGTTCACCGGTCGGTCGAGGTTGTTCAGGAAAATCCGCACGATTTCCCCGAAGCCCAACGTCACGATGGCGAGGTAGTCGCCGCGCAGACGCAGCGTCGGCGCACCGAGCAGCACGCCGAACAGCGCGGCGATCGCCATCGCGCACGGCACGATGATGAGGAACGGCACATGCAGGCCGTTCGGCGCGAGCTGGGCGATCCACTCGAATTGCGACGACAGGTGCGGCGAGCTGAGCAGCGCCGCCGTGTACGCGCCGACCGCGTAGAACGCGATGTAGCCGAGGTCCAGCAGGCCGGCAAAGCCGACCACCACGTTCAGGCCGAGCGCGAGCATCACGTATAGCATCGCGAAGTCGAGCACGCGCACCCAGTAGTTGCCGCCGGCGGTGCCGATGATCATCGGCGCGGCGATCACGAACACGGCGGTGATGATGCCCACCGTCAGCGTCTTCGCGAGGTTGCGTTCGGGAATGAGCGTCGTGGACGGCTCGATCGGTTGAATTGAGGTCATTTGATTTACTCCTTGGCCTGGATCAAGCGCGATCCGCAACGCGTTCGCCGAGCAGACCCGACGGACGGAACAC
>Ga0209674_100197_pt1 | contig 62877 bp, 55 predicted proteins | sample AraplaCvi_mMS_r2_FD_184279 | JGI IMG/M metagenome (GOLD analysis project Ga0209674, IMG submission 184279) | Arabidopsis root microbial communities from North Carolina, USA - plate scrape CL_Cvi_mMS_r2 (SPAdes) (version 2) | ecosystem: Host-associated > Plants > Roots > Endosphere | place: USA... | reverse complement strand
CGCACGAAAGCGCCGAAGGTTTCCTTGCGGGTGATCGTTCCATCGAAGTCGAACAGGGCAAGGTTCATGCGTGCATGCTTGCTTGAAAGATGGAAATCCAGAATACCTGTCTTCGTGGAAGAAGCACCCTGAAGTCAATGCATGCGGTTCGGCGAGGCCGCACGCCTACGGTACGTGCATACAAAACAACAGAAGCGAAGACAGCATTGCTCTAATGTGGCTGCGAACATCGCGTACCGGCAAGCGGCCGACCAGGCTAAGCCGGTGCAGGGCGGCAGGAAGCGCTCGATGGCTTCTAGAGGAATAAAAAAAACGAACTGATGAGATTGGTGGCTATGGGTGGACTCGAACCACCGACCCCAGCATTATGAGTGCTGTGCTCTAACCGGCTGAGCTACATAGCCAAGGGGTGCGCCCTCCGGGATCCGGAGCGGGCTTTGTTCAGGCGGGGCGCGGCAGTTTAATCGGGCTGCCCTTGCGGTTCAAGTGGTTGGCTTGCTCCCACTTCGTAGGCTGTGGTTGAATCGATCCAGGGTCGCGCACGCTGACGTCTCTGGCAGACTGCAGCGACAGGCCCCGAGGAGGCTGGATGATCGACGCAGATGGCTACCGTCCGAATGTTGGCATCGTGCTGCTAAATGCAGACGGCCGGCTGTTCTGGGCGCGCCGCGTCCATCGGGACGGCTGGCAGTTTCCCCAGGGCGGCATGCGCAGCGACGAAACCCCGCTGGAAGCCATGTATCGGGAACTGCAGGAAGAAACCGGCCTGCAGCCGCAACATGTGGAAGTGCTCGCCAGCACCCGCGGGTGGTTGCGCTACAAGCTGCCCAATCGCTATATCCGCCATCACCAGCACCCCACCTGCATCGGCCAGAAGCAGGTGTGGTTTCTGCTGAAGCTGGTCGGAGGTGAAGACGCGCTGTGCCTGGATGCCTGCGAGAAACCTGAATTCGATCTCTGGCGCTGGGTGGATTTCTGGTACCCCGCCGTCCACGTGGTGAACTTCAAGCGCGACGTCTACCACCGTGCCCTGCGTCACTTCGCGCCGCTGGTGGAAAACATGCTGTGTATTCAGCTGGGACCGCAGCCCCAGGCGCATAGCCGTCCCGGCCGGGGTCGGCGGGCCGCCTGAGCCGAAGTCTAGTTGACAATCATTCGCATTCGCGTTGAAATGCGCGCATGTACATTTGCCTCTGCAACGCTGTTACCGATCATGACATCCGCCGCGCGGCTGCCGATGGCGTGCGCAGCTTTACCGACCTGCAGGCGCGCACCGGTTGTTCCGATTGCTGCGGATGCTGTGAAGCGGAAGCCCGCGCCACACTGGATCAGGCGATCGAGCAAGTCACATTGGACCTGCCGATCTTCGTGACGGCCTGATCGGACAAGCTTTTCAGCCTTGAACGCCATCGCCCTGCGCGATGGCGTTTTGCTTTTGGCGGCAAATCATTCTCATTGCGCCATCGCTTTGCGCAGACCCTTATAGTTCCGTATCCCCCCGTTCGGAGAACAGCCATGAAAGGCGACGCCAAGGTCATCGAGTTCCTCAATAAGGTGCTCTACAACGAATTGACCGCGATCAATCAATATTTCCTGCATGCCCGCATGTTCAAGAACTGGGGCTACAAAGAGCTGGCCGAGCACGAGTATCACGAGTCGATCGACGAAATGAAGCACGCCGATCGCCTGATCGAGCGCATCCTGTTTTTGGAAGGCCTGCCCAACCTGCAGCATCTGGGCAAGCTGCGTATTGGCGAGAACGCACTCGAATGCATCCAGGGCGATCTGGATCTGGAACTGATGGCGGTGCAGGATCTGCGCACGGCCATCGCGCATTGCGAAGGTGTGGCCGACTATGTGAGTCGCGATCTGTTCAAGGACATCCTGCGCTCGGAAGAAGATCACATCGACTGGCTGGAAACGCAGCTCAGCCTGGTCAAGGACATCGGCGCGGAACGTTATCTGCAATCGAAGATGCAAAGCTGAATCGGGCGCTTGTGTGCTTGTTTCGTGACCGTCTGGATGACGGCTTTGCACGCGGGTACGTTAAGAACCTATTCGCTTACCGTGGATCAAGGCGATCTACAGCACAAAGCGCCTGTTGCTTTCTTGACGGTCTCATCACGGACGGGCTATATCCAGCGTTTGCCGTAAAGATCACGCATGGCCTCCCGTCCACCACCCCGCTACGTCGTACGTCCGCACGACGCTGCCAGCCAGCGTCGCTGGATGCTGTGGCTCGGCCTCGCGTGGCTGGGCAGTTTGCTGTTGGTGGCGATCCTCACCGCCCTGCTTGGCGGCGCGTGGAAGAGCGTGGCGCCGAGCCTGGTGGATCGGCACGCGTTGCGTGCGCTCACGGCGGAGAACGAAAAGCTCAAACAGGACGTCGCCAACCTGCAGCGTTCGCAGCAAGTGAGCGACGTTGCCAACCAGGCGTTGCGCAAGACCATTACGCAGCGCGATGAGGAAATCAGCGGCCTGCGCGCCGATCTGGGGTTTTATTCGCGGCTGGTGGGTGGCGATGCGCAGCGCGAAGGCATGAAGGTGCAGGAAGTCTCCCTGCAGCCGGTGCCACATTCACCGACGGCGTGGAACCTCACCATCAGCCTTACCCAGAACGTCAAGCGCAACGACGACACCAGCGGCGCCACCACGGTTACCGTGGAAGGCTTGCGCAACAACAAAGTGATGCAGCTCGATTGGTCCACGCTTGGGGATGCGGCGGAAAAGAACGGCATTCCATTCCGCTTTCGCTACTTTCAGCAGTTGCATACCACGATCGCGTTGCCGGCCGATTTCCGCCCCACACGACTGCATGTCACGGTCACACCCGAAAATGGAGACCCGGTCAGCCGTGCCGTCGCCTGGAACGACGCGCTCTCCAGCCCAGTTACGATCACCCAAGGGGAATCCGATGCTCAACCGTAAACGCAACGAACCGACCTCATCCTCGCGCCATGCCGAAACCAGCCTGATCTCGCAGGGCACAATCATCCGCGGCGACGTCCGCTTTACCGGCACGCTGCACGTGGAAGGCCGCGTCGAGGGTTCGGTGCTGGGCGAAGGCGCCAATGCGGTGTTCACGCTGAGCGAGCACGGCCAGGTGCAGGGCGAAGTGCGCGTGCCGCACGCGATGATCAACGGCCAGGTCACCGGCGACATCTACGCCAGCGTACGGTTGGAACTGGCCTCGCAGGCTCGCGTCACCGGCGACGTTCGCTACAGCTCGCTGGAGATGGCGGCCGGCGCGCAGGTGAACGGCCGCATCGCGCACCAGGGCGACGACCACGTGCAGCGTGAATTGCCCGCGCCGGAAGTACGCGTAGAGCCGGTCACCGCCTGAATCCAGCCACCTGGCTGCGCGCGGATCAGGGGCTCGAGCTGATATGCTTGAGTCCGCAGTGTCCGAGCCCCATGTCCGCGCTATGGAAACCATCGTAGCCATTCCCGATTACCGCCAAGCCGGCGCGCCCCTCGTCTTCACCGAGGCCGCCGCGCGCAAGGTGCATGAACTGATCCAGGACGAGGGCAACCCCGACCTCAAGCTGCGCGTGTATATCAGCGGCGGCGGTTGCTCGGGCTTCCAGTACGGCTTCACCTTCGACGAAACGCAGGCCGAGGACGATTTCGCGCTGGCCCGGGAAGGTGTCACCCTGCTGGTCGACCCGCTCTCCCTGCAGTACCTCACCGGCGCCGAGATCGACTATTCCGAGAGCCTGAGCGGTTCGCAGTTCGTCATTCGCAACCCGAACGCCAAGACCACCTGCGGCTGCGGTTCCTCGTTCTCCACATGAGCTTGAGCCAGTCCGGATGATCGCGACGAAGCTCAATACGTTCGCCGGACTCAGCCTGATTCTCGACCGCGTTTCCGAACAGCGCGACGCCATCGACTGGGTAACCGCCGAGGCCGGCTCGCCGCACGCGCGCTATCTGCTGCTGGATGCCGCCGGTGACGCATTCTTGCATCGCGAAGAAGAAGCCCTGCGTTGGCTCGATGCCAACGAGAGAGAGCAGCTGCTGGCGCACGCGTCCTGGAGCCTGCTCGGCATCGCCGATGGCCAGCCGCATTTCATGCTGGTGCTCGACGAGCAAGATGACATCGCCGCACTGGAACAAACCTTCAACGCGCGCCGCGTCGGCTTGCGCGAAGCCGGGCTGCGTCTCGCCGCGGAAGAAGCTGGCCTGTTCGCCTATGCCAAGGGCCTTGCGCATTGGCAGCGCGAAACACGCTTCTGTGCGCGCTGCGGCGCGGCGCTGCAGATGGTGTCCTCCGGCCATCGCGCGCAATGCACGAATCCCGATTGCGGGCGTCTGCACTTTCCGCGCACGGACGCAGCGGTCATTGTCATCGTCGAATATCAAGGCGCCTGCCTGCTTGGCCGCCAGGCCGGCTGGCCGCCCGGGCGCTACTCCACTCTTGCCGGTTTCGTGGAACCCGGTGAAGCGCTGGAAGACGCGGTGCGGCGCGAAGTCGCCGAAGAAGCCGGCGTGCTCGTAGGCGACGTGCACTATCACTCCTCGCAACCCTGGCCGATGCCGGCGTCGTTGATGGTGGGCTTCACGGCCACCGCGCTGTCGCCCACCATCCGGCTGCGCGATGGCGAGCTGGAAGATGCCCGCTGGTTTACGCCGCAACAGATCGTCGACGGGCTGGCCGACGGCAGCTTGAAGCCACCCACTCCGCTTTCCGTGTCGTACCAGTTGCTGTCGCATTGGCTGCAACAGCGCGCAGGCCTGGACCTGGATGCGCTGATCGCGCGCTGACGCATCGCGGAGCCCGATGGCGATGTCGGGGTTCGGCTGCGTATGCGTACAGCCGCAAGACAGCCGCACTGTTCGCATACAATCGCAACCAGTCAACCGAGTTACGTTGTCATGGCCATCCGCCTGCTTGCCGCGCTCATTGCTCTTGGACTGCTGCACCTGCAACCGCAGCTTGCCTGTTGGCGCGGCGACGCCGGGTTCCGGCGCTGGGTGAATCAACTGGCCGATACCTCCGGTGTGGGCCGCGTGGTGCTATCGGTGGCCGTACCGGTGGTGCTGTGCGCGCTGGTGGTCCTGCTGTTGCACCGCTTGCCACTGGCGGATTTGCTCTTGCTCGTATTCGCCTTGGCTGTCTTGCTGTTCTCGTTCGGCCCGCATGCCTTCGAAGCCGACATGGAGACCATCATCAAGGCGCCCGACCAAGCCAGCCGCGAAGCCGCCGCACAACGCTTGGCGGAAGATGGTGAAACCGTGGCCTGGCGCACGGCGGATCTCGGCGAAGCGACCGCCTACGCCGCACTGCGCCGCCGCTTCGGCGTGCTGTTCTGGTTCTTCGTGCTCGGCCCGGTCGGCGCCCTGCTCTATCGCCTGGCGCGGCAGCTCGGTCATGACACTTCGCTGGCGCTGGATGCCGGTGCCCGCACCAATGCGCGCTACCTCGCCAATGCCCTGGATTGGCTGCCCGCACAGTTGATGGTGTTCACGCTGGCGCTGGTAGGCCACTGGGATGCGGTGATCGGCGCATGGCGCCGCTGGCACCAGCACGCCGCGCCGAACAGCTGGTATCTGTCCAGTCCGGATTTTCTCGGCGCCGCCGCGCGCGCGGACGTGCTGACGGATATCGAAGGCGGCGACGGCTACATCGAAGAACGCAGCGATGCGCTGCACGAACTGCGTCGCTTGCGTGATGCGCTGTTGCGCGCATTGCTGGCGTGGTTGAGCGTGGTGGCGTTGATGGTGGTGGGCAGCTGGCTGCACTGACCGCCGATTGCTTGGCGCCGCCTTGAACGATCACGCCATATCACCACGCAACGCCTGCACACGCGCTTCCAGCATTCCCGCATTCACTTCTTCTGGCGCCCGCGGCCCATCCACTACCAGTTGAACGCGCGCTCGAAAACGCCGTGGCAGCCGCGCGCGTCCCAGCATGGAATCGCGCCTGCTCCATACGCTGCCCCACAAACCGCGCAGGGCCATCGGCACGACAGGCACCGGGCGCCTGGCGAGGATTTTTTCCACGCCGGAGCGGAATTGCGCGATGTTGCCGTCCTTGGTCAACCCGCCTTCCGGGAAAATGCATACCAGCTCACCGTCTGCCAGCGCGGCGTCCACCTCGTCGAATGCGCGTTGCAGTACGGCAGGATCTTCTTTTTGCCCCGCGATCGGGATTGCTTTCGCCGTCTTGAACACGAAGTGCAGCAGCGGCACGTTGAAGATCTTGTAATACATCACGAAACGCGCAGGGCGCCGCAGGTTCGCCATCAGGATCAGCGGGTCCATGAAACTCACATGGTTACAGACCAGCAACGCAGGCCCTTCTTCCGGTAGGTTGCGCATGCCATCCACGCGAATGCGATAGAGCGTGTTCACCAGCACCCAGGTGATGAAGCGCATCAGGAATTCGGGCACCAGCGTGAAGATATACGCCGCCACCAATACGTTGAGCAAAGCCGCCATCAGGAAGATCTGCGCGGCGCTGAATCCCAGCCTTTCCAGCAACAGCCCGAAGCAGGATGCGATCACGATCAGCAGCGCGTTAAGGATGTTGTTGCCGGCAATCACGCGCGACAAGCGATCACGCGGCGCGCGCGATTGCACGAAGGCAAACAGCGGCACCACATAGAAGCCGGCGAACACGCCGATCAAGGTGAGGTCCAGCACGATGCGCCAGCTGCCCGCCGCGTGCAGAAAGGTCAGCCAGTCCAGACCACGCTGGGCTGCTGCGCCGGAACGCGCCAGGAACAGATCCACGCCGAACGCCGTCAATCCGAATGCGCCCAGCGGCACCAGGCCGATCTCCACGCGCTTGCCGGACATTTTTTCGCACATCAGCGAGCCGATGCCGGTGCCGATCGAGAACAAGGTGAGCACCAGCGTGTTCACCGTCGCATCGCCACCCAGATTGACGCGCGTATAGAGCGGCAACTGGGCAACCAGCACAGTGCCGAAAAACCAGAACCAGGAGATGCCCAGCACGGCGTTGAATACCGCGCGATCCTCACGCGTAATGCGCAGCACACGTGCGGTTTCGGTAAACGGATTCCAATTGAACTTCAGTTCCGGCGCAGTCGCTGGCGCAGGTGGAATCACCCGGCTGGCGAAATAGCCGATCACCGCAATGCCGATCGTCAATGCGGCAGAGAGATGCGGCCCCACGCCGGCGATCAGCATCAACATGTTGCCTGTCGTCATCCCGATCAGGATCGCCAACTGCGTACCCATCTCCACCAGCCCGTTGCCGCCCACCAGTTCGCTGGACTTCAACGCTTGCGGCAGGATTGCGTACTTGATCGGACCGAACACCGTCGAATGAATGCCCATCATGAACAGCACGATCAGCAACAGGGGCAAGTGATGAGTAAGAAAGCCATAGGCCGCCAGCACCATCGCGGCGATCTCAAACAGCTTCACGTAACGGATGATGCGCGCCTTCTCGAACTTCTCCGCCAGTTGTCCGGCCGTGGCGGAAAACAGGAAGAACGGCAGAATGAACAGCGCCGGCGCCAGATTCGTGTAAAGGCCCACGTCTCGATCCGACAAGCCCATCTGGAAGGCCGCCAACATCACCATGGCATTGCGAAATGCGCTGTCATTGAACGCACCCAGCGCCTGGGTCCAGAAAAACGGAGCGAAGCGACGACTGCCTAGCAGGGCGAACTGGCTCATGCGGATCCTTGGCAAACGGAACACCACTAGCGTAACGTGAAAGCCGCTTCCGCCACGAGCGACGGCTTTTCCCCGTGTACCTGTTACTTGCCGATGCCGTTCTTGCCTTGCATCTGGCCTTCATCCTGTTCGTCTGCCTGGGCGCGCTGCTTGCGCTGAAGTGGCGCTGGATTCTCTGGCTGCAACTTCCCGCGGCGGCGTGGGGCGTGTTCGTCGAGGCAAGCGGGGCGATCTGTCCGTTGACGTCCATCGAAAACGACTTTCGCCTTCGTGCGGGACAAAGCGGGTATGCGGGCGATTGCCTGGGGCATTACCTCACCGCCACGATTTATCCGGATGGCCTGACTCGCAACATCCAGTTCGCGCTTGGCGCCGTGGTGCTGGTCGTGAATCTTTCGGTATACCTCTGGCTGCTGCGCAAGCGACGCACACGCGCGTGACGTATGCTTGCGCGCGGAACTTGCCATCCAACGAGCACGCCATGCTGATCGCCGGAAGCTGCCACTGCGGGAACCTTAGCTTCACCCTCGACTGGTCGCCGGACCCAACGGAAATTCCGGCGCGCGCCTGCACGTGCACGTTCTGCAGCAAGCATGGCGGCGTATGGACGTCGTATCCGGCCGGCTCGTTGCACGTCCAGGTGAAAGATCCGACGCAGGTATCGTGTTACGTGTTCGGCACGGAAACGGCCGATTTCCACATTTGCAAACAATGCGGCGTAGTGCCCTTGGTCACCAGCGCGATCGACGGAAAGCTGTACGCCGTGGTGAACGTGAATACGTTCGAGAACGTGGATCGCGCACTGCTGCGGCATGCATCCTCGACGGTCGAGGGCGAGAACACGGACGATCGCCTGGCCAGGCGCAGGCGAAACTGGATCGCGAACGTGACGTTCGCCTAGGAAGGCAAAGACCCGTCCTGGGTCACCGATGCAGTGCGCGATGCGCGATGTCCTTGCGGCAGAACGCACCATCGAAGTGAATCTTCCTGATCGCATCGTAGGCATGGTCACGCGCCGCCGCGATGTCCTTGCCCAGCGCGCAGACCGTCAGCACACGGCCACCCGCGGTAACGGCATGATCTTGCGCATCGAGCCTGGTGCCGGCGTGAAACACCTTCACATCCGCACCAAAATCCGCATCCAGCCCGTCGATCACGTCACCACTTTGCACTTTGGCCGGATAGCCACGCGCCGCCATCACCACACCGATGGAAGGACGCACATCCCATTGCACGTGCGTGTGGTGCAGGTTGCCGTCCAGCGCCGATTCGATCAGATCGACCAAATCGGATTTCAGACGCAGCATGATCGGCTGGGTTTCAGGGTCGCCGAAACGCACGTTGAATTCGATCACCTTGGGTGCGCCGTGCTTGTCGATCATCAAGCCGGCATAGAGGAAACCGATGAACGGCGCGCCTTCGGCCGCCATGCCGCGCAAGGTCGGCTCGATCACTTCCTTGAGGATGCGTTTTTCCACTTCAGGCGTGACCACCGGCGCGGGCGAATACGCGCCCATGCCGCCGGTGTTGGGGCCGAGGTCGTTGTCGTCGCGGCGTTTGTGATCCTGGCTGCTGGCCATCGGCAGCGCATGGGAACCGTCGCTCATCACGATGTAGCTGGCTTCTTCGCCATCGAGAAATTCCTCGATCACCACGCGCGAGGACGCATCGCCGAAGGCATGCGCGCCGAGCATGTCGTGCAAGGCGAGCTCGGCGTCGCTCCGCGTCAGCGCTACCACCACGCCTTTGCCCGCCGCCAGGCCATCGGCCTTGATCACGATCGGCGCACCATGTTCGCGCACGTAAGCCAGCGCTTTGTTGAGCTCGGTGAACACGGCATAGTGCGCGGTGGGAATGTTATGGCGAAGCAGGAAATCCTTGGCGAAGGCCTTGGAGCCTTCCAACTGCGCGGCAATGGCGCGCGGCCCGAAGATGCGCAGGCCCGCCGCGCGGAATTTGTCCACCACGCCGGCCACCAGCGGCACTTCCGGGCCGACCACGGTCAGCTCCACTTTCTCGGCCTTGGCCAGTTTCAGCAGGCCCTCGATGTCGGTCACTGCCACATCGGCATTGCGTACGCCGTGCTCGAGCGCCGTGCCGGCATTGCCAGGCGCCACGATCACTTCGCTGACGCGTCGCGATTGCTTGAGTTTCCACGCCAGCGCGTGTTCGCGGCCGCCGTTGCCGATCACCAGAACCTTCATGCCTGCTCCAACTGCTTAAAAACCACACAAGAACGCGCATTGTAGGCTGGGATGACAATCCCAGCACCAGCAAGACGGGAAAGCTGGGATTGTCATCCCAGCCTACGGACCCGGCGAAGGTTCAGGTGTGCAGCAAGTCCAGCAGCGCCGCGCGCGGCAACTTGCCGGTTTCGTTGCGCGGCAGGCGTTCGACCAGGCGCAGCGGACGCGGCAGGAAAACCGGATCGATCGCGGCACGCAAGGCGTCGAGGATGGCGTGTTCGTCCAGTCCTGGCGCCACCACGAGCGCCGCGATGCGCCGCACGCCGATGGCATCGGCGTCGTCCAGCTGGAACACCACGCCGTCGTCCACGCCGGGGATGTTCAACAAGCGGCGCGTGAGGTCGCCCAACGACGCACGCTTGCCGGCGATCTCGAGCAGGTCGGCGTGACGCCCGCACAGTTCGAAGCTTCGGCCTTCGTCGTGCAAGGCGACGATGTCGGCCAGCACGGTGGGCGCATCGAGTTGCGGCGCCTCGATCTGCGTGCCATCCGGTTGCGGGTGCAGATGCACGCCGTGATAGAGCAACCAACGGCTATCCGTGGTCACGCGGCGCGATGCGAAGGCGCAGGTTTCGGTGGAGCCGAAAACCTCCAGCAAGGGTGCGTGGAACGCTTGTTCGGCCTGTACCGCCAGCTCGGGCGGCATCGGCGCGGTGGCCGAGAGCATCGCGGCCAAGGGCGGCAGCGTTACGCCCGAAGCAACTAGCGCGCGCAGATGCACCGGCGTGGTCACCAGCACGCGCGGCTCCGGCATGGTTTCCAGCGCCACGGCGATATCGGCCGGAAAGAACGGGCGCCCCGAATACACCTGCACGTCGCCCAGCAATGGCAGCAGGATCGACATTTCCACGCCGTAGATATGTTGCGGCGGCACCGTCGCCACCACCGAAAAACGTTCGCCGACCACCTGATGCAGCATGCGCAGGTTGCCGGCCGTGCTGGCATGCAGGCTGCGCCAGGATTTGGCATTCGAACGCGGCGTACCGGTGGAGCCGGACGTATAGCCCACCGCGACGGTCTGCAGTGCCGGCATGGCCGGCCATACCAGCTCAGCGGAAACCGCTTCGTGCACGGGCAATGGCGGCAGCACGTGGAAACGCTGCGGCGCAGGATGCAAAGGGCGATCGCCCACGGCATGGCAGCCCGGATGCGCCGCCATCACCTCGTCCACGGCTTGCGGCGCGCGCGAGGGCGGCAGCAGGTTGGCCTGACCACGCAGTGCGATGGAGCAGAAGGCGACCAGGAAGGCGTAACGGTCTTCGCACAGATTCACCGCCGCCGGACCTTCCGGCAACTGCGCGGCAACGCGCTGCACATGCGCGACGAACTGCGCGACGCTGATCGCTTGCCCGTCGTGCATCGCCACGATGCGATGCGGATCATTCATCTTCAACAGCGGCAGCAGGCGTTCCGCTTCATCGCGTTGATAGGTGTCGTAGACAATCGCCACGCACAGGCTCCTGGTTGCTGACCATGCGAAATCCCAAGCCGGCCAAATCGGTCGGTGCGCCGGCAGCTGGAATTTGCCCCTCATCCTCACGTTGGCGACTGAATCGGCGCCCACCGCGCCCCAGGCCTGTTCCGCAGGATTCAGGTTCGGATGATAGCGCCTGTCAACGCGTCCCGGATGGTGGTGGGCGTGGTGGCCCCGCCCAGCGGCGCGTCGATCACGCCGTCCAACGCGTCACCAAAATAGGTATCGAGCGTGCCCAGGTCGCGCGCAGGCGGCTGGCCGTGGGGATTGGCGCTGGTCGATACGAGGGCGCCGCCGAAGGCGCGGCACAGCGCGGCGGCTGGCGCATGTGCAGTGACCCGCAGCGCAATGCCCTCATGCGCGCCGGCCACCCACTCGGGCACCTGTGCGCTGCGCGGAAACACCCAGGTGAACGGCCCCGGCCAGCTTGCCCGCGCTTGCGCCAGTACGCCTGCAGGGACCTTGGCCATGTCGACGTAATGCGCAATTTGCGCGAAATCGGCGGCAATCAGTAGCACGCCTTGTGCAGCCGGGCGCTGCTTCAATTCGAAAATGCGCGCGAAGGCGTCGCGGTTGTGCGGGTCGCAGCCGAGGCCGAAGACCGCTTCGGTGGGGTAGGCGATGACGCCGCCTTTGCGCAGGGCGTCCGCGGCGGCGTGGAGTTGGTCGAGGGTGTAGTGCTTAGGCATACGGTTTTTCTTCCTCTCCCCTCCGGGGAGAGGACCGAGGTGAGGGGCCAAGGCTTGCCCCGCATTTTATTGAAACCAAAATCTGCTCCGATCCATCACTACGCGAGATTGACCTCTCACCCCAATCCTCTCCCCGACGGCGAGAGGGAGCGGGTCACATAGGCGAATCAGGCTTCGGCCTTCTTGCTCGCCGCTTTCTTCACCGTAGCTTTCTTGGCGGCAGCTTTCTTCGTGGCGGTTTTCTTTGCGGGCGCTTTTTTGGCCGCAGCCTTCTTGGTCGCCGTCTTTTTCGCTGCAGCCTTCTTCGCCGGCGCGCCCTTGGTCGCTGATTTGCGACCAAAGCGGCCGCCCTTCTTGGCCGGCGCGGCAGCCAACAATTCCAGGCACTTCGCCTCGGTCAGTTCCTTGGGATCCTGGTCTTTCGGAATGCGCGCGTTCTTCTCGCCGTCGGTGATGTAGGGACCGTAGCGCCCGTTGAGCACCTGCACGCCATTGCCGAAATCCTGGATGACGCGGTTGGCGAGCAGTTCGAGCTTTTCCTGCACGATCTGCAGCGCACGCGGCAGCTCGATGGTGTACGGATCGTCTTCCGGCTTGAGCGAGGCATAGGTGCTGCCCTGCTTCACGAACGGACCGAAGCGGCCGACGCCCACGCTGACCTCGTCGCCGTTTTCCGCCTGGCCCAGCTTGCGCGGCAGCTTGAACAGTTCCAGCGCTTCTTCCAGCGTGATGGTGTGCATGCTCTGGCCGGGACGCAAGCTTGCGAATTGCAGCTTCTCGTCGGTGTCCTTGTCGCCGATCTGCGCGTACGGTCCATAGCGGCCAAGGCGCACGGAGATCGGCTTGCCGCTCTTCGGATCGGTACCCAGTTCGCGCGCGCCAGTGGCTTCGCTGCGGTCGACCGATTCGGTTTTCTCTTCCACCTGTTGCTTGAATGGCTCCCAGAAGCGCTTCATCAGCGGCACCCAGGCTTCTTCGCCGCGGCTTACCGCGTCCAGCTCGTCTTCCAGCTTAGCGGTGAAGTCGTAATCGACGTACTGGGTGAAGTGCTGGGTGAGGAACTTGCTCACCGCGCGGCCCACATCGGTGGGACGGAAGCGGCGGTTGTCCAGCAGCACGTATTCGCGGTTCTGCAGCACCTGGATGATGCTGGCGTAGGTGGACGGGCGGCCGATGCCGTATTCCTCCAGCGTCTTCACCAGGCTGGCCTCGGAGTAGCGCGGCGGCGGTTCGGTGAAGTGCTGGTCGGCCAGGATGTCCTTCAGCGGCACCTGCTCGCCTTTGGTCAGCCGCGGCAGACGGCGGCCTTCGTCGTCATCCTCGGCACTCTTTTGATCGCGGCCTTCCTCGTAGACCGCAAGGAAACCTGGATCGATCACCGTGGTGCCGGTCGCGCGGAACGCGGCATCGCCACCCTTGACGTGCTTGAGGTCGAAATCCACCGACACGGTGTTCAACGTGGCGTGGATCATCTGGCAGGCCACGGTGCGCTTCCAGATCAGCTCATAGAGCTTGCGCTGGTCGTCGCTGAGGAACGCCGCCACTTCGCGCGGCGTGCGCATGGCCGAGGTCGGGCGAATCGCTTCGTGCGCTTCCTGCGCGTTCTTCGATTTGGTGCGATACACCTGCACGTGCTCAGGCACCGCCTTGTTGCCGTAGTCGCGTGCGATCAGCTGACGCAGTTCGCCCACCGCTTCGTCCGACAACGCGGTGGAATCGGTACGCATGTAGGTGATCAGGCCGACGTTGCCTTCGCTGCCCAGGCCCACGCCTTCGTACAGGCCCTGCGCGATTTTCATCGTGCGGGTGGTGCCGAAACCGAGCTTGCGCGCCGCCTCCTGCTGCAAGGTGGAGGTGGTGAACGGTGGCGCGGGACGGCGCTTGCGTTCCTTGCTGCCTACTTCGCTGACGGTGAGCTGGCCGTGCGCGGCTTCCTTCAGCGACGCGCGCGCGGTCATCGCATCGGCTTCGTTGGTGAGGTCGAACTGTTCGAACTTCTTGCCGTTGAGCTTGGTGAGGCGCGCGCTGAAGTCGCCCTCGGTGTGCTTGAGCTGGGCTTCGATGGTCCAGTATTCACGCGCCACGAAGGCTTCGATTTCTTCCTCGCGCTCCACGATCATGCGCAGTGCGGGGCTCTGCACGCGGCCTGCGGACAGGCCGCGCTGCACCTTGCGCCACAGCACCGGCGACAGATTGAAGCCCACCAGGTAATCCAGCGCACGGCGCGCCTGTTGGGCGTCCACCATGTCGAGCGAGAGATCACGCGGCGTAGCCACGGCCGCCTTGATCGCGCGCGGCGTGATCTCGGAGAACACCACCCGGTGCAGCGTCTTGCCATCGGTGAGGCCGCGCTCCTTGAGGATCTCGCTGATGTGCCAGCTGATCGCCTCGCCTTCGCGATCCAAGTCGGTCGCCAGATAGATGTCGTCGGCAAGCTTGGCGGCCTTGGCGATGGCGTCGACGTGTTTCTCGTTGCGCTCGATCACCTCGTACTTCATGGCGAAGTTGTGCTCGGTGTCGACCGCGCCTTCCTTCGGCAGCAGGTCGCGCACGTGGCCGTAGGAGGCCAGGACTTGGAAGTCCTTGCCGAGGTATTTGTTGATCGTCTTGGCCTTGGCCGGCGATTCAACGATGAGCAGGTTTTTTGCCATGTGGCTTGGGGTTCCAGGAGTCCATGCGCGGCCATTCCTGAATGGCCGTCTATTTATAGTTGGAAGCACGCCGACTTAACGGCTGTCAAGCTGGCGCGCGTGAAATCGAGGTCTGGCGCGCCTTTCCGAGATCCGGCTCACATGCCCGGCAGCCGTTGGTAGCGGCCGCCCGGCAATCCTTCCACGCAGCCCTCCAGCTCCAGCATCAGCAGCATCGAGGACAGCTCGCCCGCGTTCTGCCCGGTGCGCGCCGAAAGCTCGTCCAGCGCGATCGGATCGTGCCCGAGCACGTCCATCAGCCGCTGGTATTGCGGATCGTCGCGCCAGCCGCCCGAGGTCCGCCGGATGGGTTCGGCAGATGTCTCCGCAGGCGACCGCTCCAGGCGCAGGGCCAGTTCGGCCCCGAGCGCCCGCGCGGCGGGAACCAGGGTTTCAGCGACTTCCGAGGCGCTCTCGACCAGCCGCGCACCGTCCCGGATCAGGCGGTGGCAGCCACGGGCGAGCGGATTATGGATGGAACCGGGCACGGCGAACACCTCCCGCCCCTGCTCGCCGGCCAGCCGCGCGGTGATCAGCGAGCCCGACTGCAGTCCCGCCTCGATCACCAGCGTGCCCAACGACAGTCCGGCGATGATGCGATTGCGGCGGGGGAAGTGATCCGCCCGCGCCGCGGTTCCCGGAGGAAACTCGCTGACCAGTGCCCCGTGCGCGACTACCTGCGCAGAAAGCTCGCGATGCTTGCGCGGGTAAACCAGGTCGGGCCCGGTGCCGATCACGGCGATGGTGGGTTGACCGGCCTCCAGCGCCGCCTCGTGCGCCGCGCCATCGATGCCGTCGGCCAGGCCGCTGGTTACGACGAATCCAGCCAACGCCAGGTGGCGCGCGAACGCGCGGGCCGTACTCCTTCCCGCCACGCTGGCGCTGCGCGCGCCCACAATCGCCACCTGCGGGCGCAGCAATAGGCTGGCATCACCGGCGACGAACAGCGCGGCAGGCGGCTGTGGGATGGTTTCCAGCTGCGGCGGGAAATCCGCTTCGGTACAGCGCAGCAGGCAGTGCCCAGGCTCGCGCAGCCAGGCCAGGTCGGCGGCGATGCGCGCTTCGTCGGGCTGCTGCAGCCAGGTCTGTGCGTCCGCATCCAGCGAGGATGCCTGGCGCTGTAACTGCTTCACGACCTGGCTGATGCGTCCGTCCGAAGCGGCCAGGCGCTCGCGCAACCCACCCGGTCCCAATCCTGGCGTGCGCAGGGCGATCAGCCAGTCGCGCAGTTCTGCTTGCTCGTTCATGGCGGGAGTCTACGCGAGGGCGTAAACAGCAACGGCGCGGATAGACCGCGCCGTTGTGTGAGCTTTAGCGGGAACGTTACGCGTTATTCCGGCATGCGGATCTGCGCGCCCTTCTGCACCGGCTTCAGTCCATCCATCACCAGGCCGTAGCTGACGCGGTCGAAGGTGCGGAAGATCATCACGTGGCCGACGTATTCGTCCGGCAGTTTCACGAACGGATGGTCGCCGCGGGTCCAACTGCTGTGCTCGACGTCGTCGGGCACTTTCTCGCCCGGCTGCCACAGCGAGAAGGTCATGCCGTTGTCGACACCGTCCTTCGAACCGACCGACAGCACCACCACGTCATACGGACCGACCTGGCTCAGGCGTTCCTGCGCATAGGCGATCACGCGGCCGTTGCTGGGCAGGCTCTTGGGCGGATGCGGGTAGTAGTACGGATCGTAGGGGTTGTCGTCGATCGGCATCAGGCGATCGCCGGCGCGGATTTCCATGATCGAATTGAGCAGCAACAGCGTGGACGGATCGCCGCCGCGCAGCACTTCGGCCTCGCCGATCACGGCCACTTCCATCCCCAACGTCTTGCCGCGGAACGAGTGGTTAGGCGTGACGTGGCCGAGGTCGGTGGCCCATTCCTCGTTCCATGGCGTGTCCTGGGTCGCGACATCGGCGTCGGCAACGTTGGCCGCCATCTCGTCGCTTTGCTGGGATTCGTCGCCGCCATACGTGCGGAACACGTGGGTGGGACGCACGATCGCCCAGCGCTGGCCGGGCTGCGCATCGAGGTTGCGCACGTAGAGGTTGTGGCCCGGCGTGCCGGCGAGGGCGGCTTCTTCAAAGCCCATCACGTACGGCGCATGCTTGACCTGGTCCGGATCGACCACGCGCGAGTCTTTCAGGAACTGCTTGAGCTGATCGAGCGGCACCGCGGGAATGGCTTCGCCTTCGTGATGCACCGCCGGCTCCAGCCGCAGCGACGGGCCGCCGTTGACGAACGACAGATCCAGCACGTCGCCCGGATAAATAAGATGCGGATTGCGTACCTGCGGATTGGCCTGCCAGATTTCCGGCCACAGCCAGGGCTTGGACAGGAAGCGTGCGGAGATGCTCCACAGCGTATCGCCGCGACGCACCGTATAGCTGTCGGGGTGATCGGCGCGGAGCTGAGCGCCGGCCGCATAGACGGCTACGGTGACCAGCATGCCGGCCAGCAGCCCGATGGACTTTCTGATCATAAACGGGAATCCCCCTCCCCCTGCGCTCGGGCGAGTGTAGCCGAACCGTTAACCCAAGCAACACGTGTCAGTTGGCAAATTCGTGCGCCGACAGCACGTTGAAGCACGTACAATATCCACATTCTAGACCGCGGCCGGGGTGGCTTTTTACCAATTCGCCCGCATTTCCGGCGTCCGAGGTACCTGCCAGTGTCCGTCATGACCATCCTTGAGTTTCCCGACCCGCGACTGCGCACCAAGGCCGCGCCGGTCACCGCGTTCGACGCCGCATTAAAGCAATTCGTCGATGACATGTTCGAGACGATGTACGCCGCCAACGGCGTAGGCCTGGCTGCCACCCAGGTGAACGTGCACCAGCGCGTGCTGGTGGCCGACATGAGCGAGGAGCGCGACCAGCCACTGGCGCTGATCAATCCGGAGATCCTGGAAAAAGATGGCTCGCAGGTATACCAGGAGGGCTGTCTTTCTTTTCCCGGCATCTTCGCCGACGTCACCCGCGCGCTGAAGGTGAAGGTGCGCGCCCAGGATGTCGAGGGCAAAACCTTCGAACTGGAAGTGGAAGGCCCGCTGGCCGTGTGCATCCAGCATGAGATGGATCACCTGGCCGGCAAGGTGTTCGTCGATTACCTGTCGCCGCTGAAGCGCTCGATCCTGCTCAAGCGCTTGGAAAAGCAGCGCAAGCAGGCTGCGAGCGCGTGAGAGTCGTTTTTGCCGGTACCCCGGAATTCTCTGTCCCTTGCCTCGAAGCCTGCCGCGCCAGCGGCGCGGAAGTCGTAGCCGTCTATACACAACCCGATCGCCCCGCCGGCCGCGGACGCAAGCTCACGCCCAGCCCGGTGAAACAGGCGGCGTTGGCTGCCGGCATTCCGGTCGAACAACCCGAGACACTGAAAACTCCCGAAGCACGCGCCACGCTGGAAGCGTATCGCCCCGATCTGATGGTGGTGGTCGCGTACGGGCTGATTCTTTCGCGCAAGGTGCTGGCGATTCCGCAACTCGGTTGCTGGAACGTGCATGCCAGCCTGCTCCCGCGCTGGCGCGGCGCAGCGCCGATTCAACGCGCGATTCTTGCTGGCGACACGCAAACCGGCGTCGATCTGATGCAGATGGAAGCAGGACTCGACACCGGTCCGGTGCTGCTCGAACGGCGCACGCCGATCACGCGCGACGATACTGGCGGCTCGTTGCACGATCGCCTTTCCTCGCTCGGCGCCGACGTGCTCGCCGAAGGCCTGCGTCGCACGCTCGCCGGCGAAATCTTGCTCGCCACACCGCAAGCCGAGCACGGCGTGGTGTACGCGCACAAGCTGGAAAAGACCGAAGCACGGCTCGATTTCTCGCGCGCCGCCATCGCGCTCGAACGCCAGGTGCGTGCCTTCGATCCCTGGCCGGTGGCAGAAGGCGACGTAGCCGGCGAGAACGTGCGCATCTGGGCCGCGCATGCCGTCGATCAGCATCACAACGCAGTACCGGGCAAGGTGATCGCCGCGCAGCGCGATGGCATCGACATCGCGTGTGGCGAAGGTATGCTGCGCATCACCGCTCTGCAACGCGCCGGCGGCAAGCGCATCACCGCCGCCGACTATCTCAACGCCCGCCCCGAACTGCGTAGCGCACGATGAACGATACGCGTGCCCTCGCCGCGCAGGCGCTGGCGGATATTGCGCTGCGCGGCATGTCGCTGCGCGAAGCAATGGATCAGCGCGCGCCGAAGCTGCGCGATCCACGCGACCGCGCCTTGCTGACCGCGCTGTTGAACGATGGCGCGCGCTGGTGGCTGCGTTTCGACGCCGCACTCGACCACCTGCTCGACAAGCCGTTGCGCCGCAAGGAGCCGGAAGTGCACGCGCTGCTGGTACTCGGCTTGGTGCAACTGGAAGTTCTCGAGCTGCAGGACTATGCCGCCGTCGCCGCCACCGTGGAGGCCGTGCGCAGCTTGAATCGTCCGCGCCTGGCCGGGCTGGTGAACGCCATACTGCGCCGCTGGCAACGCGAGCGCGCCACGCTGCTGGCCGAGCTGGATACGCAGCCGTCGTCACGCTACGCCATGCCGCCCTGGCTGGTGAACGCCATCGCGTCCGACTGGCCGGCGCACGTCGATGTCGTCCTCGCCGACTGCAATCGCGAACCACCCTTGATGCTGCGCGCGAATCGCCGGCGTGCGTCGCGCGATGCGCTGATCGAACAGTTGCGCGCCGGCGGCTACATCGCCGATGCGCATCCCTGGCTCAGCGACGGCATCGTGCTGCCGCATAGCGGTGACGTCACCCGCATGCCAGGTTTCGCGCAGGGGTTGTTCGCCGTGCAGGATGGCGCCGCGCAAGTGTCAGCCGATCTGCTCGATGTGCGCGACGGCCAGCGCGTGCTGGATGCCTGCGCCGCACCGGGCGGCAAGGCCTGTCATGTGCTGGAACGCGCGGATATCGCGCTGACCGCGGTGGAATTCGATGGTTCGCGCGCCGCACGCATTCGGCAAAATTTGCAGCGGCTTGGGCTGCAGGCGGACCTGCGCATCGGTGACGCGGGCGATCCTTCCGCTTGGTGGGATGGCCAATCCTTCGATCGCATCCTGATCGATGCGCCCTGCTCGGCCACCGGCGTGCTACGCCGCCGTCCCGATGTGCGCCTGCATCGCCGCGCCAGCGACATCGATCCATTGGTTGCGCAACAACAGCGCATTCTCGCCGCGCTATGGCCGTTGCTGGCGCCGGGTGGACGTCTTGTCTATGTAACGTGCTCGCTGCTGCGTGCGGAGAACGATGCGGTAATTGAAAGTTTTCTCGCCAGCCGCGACGACGCGCGCGGCATCTCCGTGCCATTGCCCGCAGGACAAGCTGCCGCCGTCGGCTGGCAGATTCTGCCCGGCGATGGCGATCTCGACGGCATGTACTATGCCGTGCTTGAACGTGCGTAAGCCGTCACTCCCGCAGCCATCCACCCTTCCGGGGAGAGGGCTGGGGTGAGGGGCAAATCTTGCGGTGCGCCCACATCAGCTTCTGATCAAATCTTTTTTAAGAGCATTGCGAAAACCATGGGATCTATGGCCAGCGCAGCCCCTCACCCCGTCCCTCTCCCCGGAGGGGAGAGGGAGCCATCGTTCGAGCGCCGCCAATTCTGGCTACTCGTCTTCTTCGCCATCTTGATCCTCGGCATCGGCATCGGCCTGCGCGATCCCTGGCCGTCGGACGAACCGCGCTACACGCTCGCCGCCAAGCAGATGGTGGAAAGCGGCGATTGGCTGTTTCCGCATCGCGGCGTAGAGCTGTACGCGGACAAGCCGCCGATGCTGATGTGGCTGGAAGCGGCCAGCTTCGAGCTGGTGCGCAACTGGCGCGTCGCGTTCATGCTGCCCTCGTTCCTTGCCGCGCTGGGCACGCTGTGGTTTATCTACGATCTCGGCGCGCGATTGTGGAATCGCAGAGTCGGCCGCTACGCGGCGATGGCTGCGCTGATGTGCATCCAGTTCGTGTTCCAGGCCAAGCGCGCGCAGATCGATCCGCTGGTGGTGTTCTTCATCACTGCGGCCAACTGGGGTCTGCTGCGGCATTTATTGTGCGGGCCGAACTGGCGGCTGTACTGGTTTGGCTGCTTTTGCGCCGGCCTGGGCGTGATCACCAAGGGCGTAGGCTTTCTCGCCCTGCTGATGCTGCTGCCGTATGCATGGGCCGCCATTCGCCGCTGGAACGGACTCGCCGCGATCGACAACGGCGCATGGTGGCGCTGGTCGCTGGGATTGATCGCCACGCTGGCAGCCATCGCGCTTTGGCTGATTCCGATGCTGCTGGCCGCGCAAGCGCATGCGGGCGATCCCGTCTATAGCGCGTACGTCGGCAACATCCTGTTCAAGCAGACGGCGCATCGTTACGCGAATGCCTGGCACCACATCCATGGGCCACTCTTCTATCTGCCGTTGATGGTCTACAACTGGCTGCCGCTGTCGCTCACTTATCCCGGCACACTGCCGCGCTGGTGGCAGTCGCTCAAAACGAAAGACGCACGCATCCTGCTTCCGCTTGGCTGGATCGTGTTGGTGTTGCTGTTTTTCAGTGCGTCGGGTGGCAAGCGCGACGTCTATATTTTGCCGATCGTGCCAATGCTCGCCTTGATCACCGCGCCCTATCTCGAAGACATGCTCGCCAAGCGCTGGCTGCGCACGCTCGGCACGCTGTTCCTGCTGCTCATCGGTGGATGCATGCTTGGCGTAGGCATTTACGCGCTCAGCGCACATCCGGCGTTCGCCACCAAGCTGGCCTACGATCGCGGCTTCGAAGGTCCCGCCAACAGCCTTTGGTGGATGTGCATCGTGATCGGCACCGCGCAATGGCTGGCGCTGTCGATCTTCCGCGTGCGCCGCATGCACTACGCGATCGCCAGCGGCATGCTCGCGCTGTGGGTAGTGTGGGGCGCATGGGCCTATCCGTTGCTCAATGACAGCAGCTCGTCAGTGGGATTGATGGATCGCGTCGTTGCGCATCTCGGCCCGCAAGATGAAATCGGCCTGATCGACTGGAAAGAACAGAACATGCTGATGCTGGACCGGCGGGCAATGGATTTCGGTTTCAGCAAACCGACCTCGCAGCAGTTCGTGCATGGCGTGCAATGGCAGGCCGCCGCACCCGCCACGCGCTGGCTGTTCGCGCAGGAACCGGCCATGGGTCAATGCGTGGATCGAAGCAAGGCGATCGACGTCGGTCATGCGAATCGCCGTGACTGGTGGCTGTTCAAGGCCGATGCGGTAATTCCCGGCTGCGTGCCGAAAAATTCGGATGAGGTGCCGGAGCCGGAAGATGCCGCGTCCTGATCGCTGTCAACTGATCGCACGCGACAACAACGCCGGCCTCAGTCGCGATCTGCCGTTATTGGCGCTAGCGCTGCAACGCGCAGGATGCACCACGCAGATCACTGGCCTGCCGCATCGCGGACGCTTCGCCGAATGGCTGACGCGCTTGCAACTTGCGCGCAAAGCACCGGCGTTCGACGTGAATGTGATGCTGGAACGCATCCGTCCGGAATTCCTGCGCGCCGCAACGCGCAGCGTGCTCATTCCGAACCCGGAATACTTCCGGCCACAGGACCAAGCCGCGCTGCCGCTGATGGATGCGGTATGGGTGAAAACGCGGCATGCCGAACACCTGTTCCAGGCGCTTGGCGTGGCCACGCGCTATATCGGCTTCACCAGTGAAGACCGCTATGACGCAAGCATTCAGCGCAAGCACGCGTTCTTCCATGGCCCCGGCCGCAGCGGCAACAAAGGCACGCAGGCTTTGCTGGCGTTGTGGCGCAAGCATCCGGAATGGCCGATGCTCACCGTTGCATGGCGACGCAAGCGCGTGGAAATCGATTCGATGCCGGCGAACGTCACGCTGATCCGCGAGCATCTGAGCGATGCCGAATACCGTCGCCTGCAGAACGAACATCGCTTTCATCTTTGCCCTTCGCAAACCGAAGGGTTCGGCCACTATCTGGTCGAAGCCATGAGCTGCCACGCCGTCGTGGTGACGCTCGATGCCGAACCCATGAACGAGCTGGTGACGGCCGAACGCGGTGTGCTCGTGCCTGCGCATGCGATCGGCTCGCAGGATCTGGCGACGTGCTATGGGTTTGCGGACGTGGCGATGGAAACGGCGATCGAGTGTTGCTTGAACATGGATACCGCCGTTGCCGACCAGATGGGCGATGCGGCGCGCGCGTGGTATGAGCACAATGACACTGCTTTTCCGGATCGCTTGTTACAAGCACTGCGCGATTCGTGATACCCCATCGGAATTCCTGCGCGGAAATGACGCCGAGATGAAATTCAGCTCTCTGTAAATTCCGCCAGGTGCCGATCGATCCCACGCTCACACCACACCAGCCGCTGCTCGATACTCTCCTGCAACAACCGATTGTTCGGCAAACTCAGATCGTTCACATCATCCTGCGCGCGCGAGCTGTGTTCGAAATGCATCGCCAGCGCACACCACTTCAACGCGCGGCGCTTCAGTCCGGCGTTCTCCAGCCGCACGACCATCTCGCGATCTTCCGCGCCATAGCCTTCCATGCGCTCGTCAAAACCGTTGACGCGCAGTAAGTCCTCGCGCCAGAAACTCATGTTGCAGCTCATCACGCGCCCGCCGCTGCGCGAACGCGCTTTCCACCGCGCAAGCGCCGGCGCACGAAAAGCATAAAGCCGCTTGGTGCCGTCGAACTCGTGGAAGTTGGCTTTCACCCACGGCGCATACACCGGCTTGCCACCCGCGAGCAGGCGCTGGCTTTCTTCGTAGTTCGCCTTCAGGCGGCCGCCCTGCAGGAAATAGCCTGGCTCGGCCAGCATCAGATGATCGGCGATGAAACGTGGGTGGATCATCATGTCGCCGTCGAGCAGCACGATGTAATCGCCCTTGCTCGCCGCAATGCCGCGGTTGCGCGCACGCGCCGCGCGGAAACCCAGGTCTTCCTGCCAGACATGTTTCAACGGCGCCGGAAAGCGCTCGCGCGCCTTGGCGATCACCGCGGCGGTGTCGGGACCGGAGCCGTCGTCCGCGATCAATACCTCATCCGGCAGGCGCGTTTGCGCAGCGACGCTTTCCAACACGCGCGCCAGCGCGGCCGGCCAGTTGTAGGTGATGATGATCAGCGAGACTTTCATGCCTTGCGGACAAGCTGGCGATCGAACAGCGTGCTCAACGCCAACGGCAACCAGGTGATCAGCCAGCCGGGGCGCGGACTGTCGAGCAGGTGCGGCAGGTCGAATTGCACCGCAACCGTGCCGAACACCCACAGGCCGAACACGAGCAATCCCAGCGTCGTATGCCGATTGCGCCATGCTCGCCAGCCCAGCGCCAGCCAGATGCCGGTCCACAGCAGCAGCCCGGGCAGGCCCAGTTCAATGGCGAGCTGCGCAAACATGTTGTGCGCATGGTCGAGTGTTTCCACGCCGGCATGGATGGTGAAGGCCGTGCCCTGTCCCAGACCTTGCAGAGGATGCTGCTGAAACATGTCGAAGGCCTTGGCGAAGATCTGCGGCCGCAACGACCAGCCGCGCTCCATCAATACGCTGAAACCCAGCGCGACGCCGAGCGCACCGAGCAGGCAGATCGCCCCCGCGTAGATCCACGCGCGCCGGCCGCCGCGGCACAGCACCATCGCCATCAACGCGACGAACAGCGCCGCCCATGCGCTGCGCGTGAAAGTGAGCAGCACGAACAGCGCCAGTACGCTGATCGCCATCCACTTGAACACAACACCGCTCCAGTTCTCGAACCGCCACGGCCATAACCAGATCAGGGCGGCGCCCATGCCGGCCGCGGCAAGATTGGCGTTGGCCATCACGCCGATGCCGGTAAGCCGGTCATCGAGCGGCGGATGCAGCGCAAAGTCCACCATGTCGATGACTGCCACCGCCGCCAGCACCAGGCTGCAGCCGATCAACAACCAGCGCGTGCGTTGTTCGTTGGCGCCAAACACCCACTGGCTGGCGATCAGGAACAGCAGCACGCTGAGGTTGCGCGCCGCCTCGTCACCGCGGTGTGGCGCATGGCTCCATGCCAGCGAGATCCAGCCCCAGGCCAGCAAGGCGATCACCCAGGGCATCAACGGCAGCTTCAGGAACTCGAACAAGCGCCGCGGGCGCATCACGACCAGCACGAGCACCGGCAACCACATCGTCAACGCCAGCACGGACTGGTAGGCCTTGCTGGGGTTATAGGATGCACCGGCCGGCATCACCGCCATGCCGATGATCAGCCATGCCATGCCTACGGTCAGCAGGCGCCTTATCCAGCGCGCAGCAGCGGTATCGCTCTGCTCGCTCCACGCTTCCGGCCACATCGGGTTCCGCGAGGGCAGCGTCATGCGTGTTCGCTCCGCTGTGTGCGCAGATCGATAGCCGGCGACATGACGAAATCCGCCAGATGGGCGTCCAGGCCGCATTCGCAGCGCACGAGATGCTGCTCTTTGCTGGCGAACAAAAGCTTGTTGTTGGGCAGCTCGGGATCGGCCGGATCCTGCGACGACACCGATTTGTGTTCCAGGTGCAGCGCCAGCGCGGCGAACTTGATCTGGGAACGCCGCAGGCCGGCATTGCGCAGGCGGATGTCGATTTCCAGATCTTCGCTGCCGTAGCCGTGCATGCGCTCGTCGTAGCCGTTGACCCGCATCAGATCCTCGCGCCAGAAGCTCACGTTGCAGCCCATCGGATGGCCGGTGGAACGCGCCTTGATCTTCGCCAGCCACGGCAGCCGCAGGGTATGGTGGCGGCGGCCGAAGTGCCAGGTACTGCGATCATTCTCATCGCGGAAATACGCATCAACGAACCAGCCGAAGTGCGGTTTACCGCCGCCGAGCAGGCGCGCCGTTTCCGCCACCGTGGTGCGGATGCGCGTGCCCTGCAGGAAGCGCCCCGGCTGGACCAGGGCGAGGTGATCTTCCACAAAGCGCGGGTGCGCCAGCATGTCGCCGTCGAGCTGGATGATGTAGTCGCTGCGTGCGGCGGCGATCGCGCGATTGAGGATGCGCGCCTTGCGGAAACCCTCGTCTTCCTGCCACACATGCCTGAGCGGCACGGGAAAGGTCCTGGCGATCTTGCGCAGCAGGGCGGCGGTGTCTTCGCGCGAGCCGTCGTCGGCCACGATCACTTCATCCGGCGGCCGGCTCTGAACGGCCAGGCTGCCTAGCGCGAGGGCCAGCGCCTCCTTCCAGTTGTAGGTGGAGACCATGACAGTAACGCTGGCCACGGCTGATTTGGGCATGACGATCTACGCTTTCCAATAAGAATCACGAACGCCGATGCATCAATTTCGCCATGCGTGCCGGCAAGTTTCGAGGGCGCGACAGGCCAAGTTCGGACTGCCGGGGGGTGGCGCATCTTAACGTACCCGGCCGCACCACAACGGAATGTGTCCGCAACCGGGTGAACGTTCCAGGGCGTGACGCGGTGCACGCTGCCTGTCCAGAGGCCGGATGCCCGCTAGAATGCGCCGATGAGTTCCCCTCTTCCGCTCACGCTCGTTGTGATCACCCGCAACGAGTCGCAAAAAATCGCGCGCTGCCTGGACAGCGTGCCATTCGCCGCCGAGAAGCTGGTGGTGGACAGCGGCAGCACCGACGATACGGTGGCCATCGCCCGCGCTCATGGCGCACGCGTGGTGCAGCAGGAATGGCTGGGCTTCGGCCCGCAGCGCAACTTCGCCGCCACCCAATGCAGCCATCCTTGGATTCTTGCGCTGGATGCTGACGAATACCTCACCCCCCAACTTGCCGAAGAACTGCAGCGCCGCCTGCCTGCATTGATGGCGGGCGATGCGGCCGCAGCGATCCTGCGCCGACACCTGATCTACATGGGCAAGCCAATGCGCTGGTACCGCCCGGCAGTGGGCGAGAAGATGGCGCGCCTCTACCATCGCGACCGCGCCCGCTGGAGCGACGTGCGCGTGCATGAATCGCTGCAGTTCAAGGGCGACCCGGTTACGTTCAAGGCGCCGTTCCTGCATGACAACAATCCCAGCCTGGTGGAGAAGCAGCTCAAGGTGCTGCTGTACGCCGAGCTGAAATGCCGCGATTGGCTGGACAAGAACAAGCCCGCGCGCATGTGGCAGACACCGTTCGTATTCGCACTGGCGTTCTTCAAGGATTACGTGCTGCGCCTGGGCTTTCTCGATGGCTGGCGCGGCTATGCGATCGCACAGACCGCCGCCAGCTACGCCGCATACAAACGCATGCGTTATTACGAAATGCGCCTGAACCCCGCTTCTCGCGACACCGCCGCGGCTGCCTTGACGCGCAGCGGCCTGGATCACTGACATGTCCAAGCACTACCTGTTGTACGGATCGGAACGCTATGCGCTGGCTATCCTGCGTCCGCTGCAGGAAGCCATCCGCGCGCGCGGCGACGAAACCGCATGGTTCTTCGACGGCCCCGGCGCGGAGGATCTGGTCGAAGGCGAACGCCTGCTCAGCGTGCAGGAAGTGCGCAAATGGAAACCGATCGCAGTGATCACGCCCGGCAACCATCTTCCGCACTTTTTCCCGGGCGTGAAGGTGGAAGTGTTCCACGGCTTCAATGCCGGCAAACCAAGACATGTCTATATCCGTGGTTTTTTTGATCTGTATTGCACTACCGGCCCGCGCGACACCGCGCAGTTCGGCGCGCTGGCGCAGAAGCTCGGGCATTTCGCCGTGATGGAAACCGGCTGGCCCAAGCTCGATCCGTTCTTGAAGGAGATCGCCGGACCGCTGGCGCCCGTGCGCACGCCGCCGGTGATTCTCTACCACTCCACGTTTTCGCCGTCGTGGAGCGCCGCGGAAATCTTGTACGAGGAAGTAAAGCGTCTTTCGCGCGATGGCCGCTGGCGCTGGATCGTCACCTTCCATCCCAAAATGGAACCGGACACGGTGGCGAAGTACAAGGCGCTGCAGAACGAACACCTTACCTTTGCCGAGAACGACAACATCCTGGAGCTGTTCCCCCAGGTCGACATGATGTGCTCGGATACATCATCGGCGCTGAGTGAATTCCTGCTCACCGGCAAGCCGGTGGTGACGTTCAAGAATCGCGCGCCGGGCCCGCAATTGATCGACATCGACGACGCTGCGCAATTCGAGCCGGCGATCGAACGCGCACTGGCGCGCCCGCCGGAATTGATGCAGGCGATCAAGGATTTCGGGGAGGCGATCCATCCGTACCACGATGGCCGTTCCAGCGAACGCGTGCTGGATGCGATCGATGCCTTCATCGCCGCGGGCGGCCGCAATCGCAAGCCGAAACCGAAAAATTGGTGGCGCAAGTTGAAGCTGCGCAAGCGCATAGGTTACTGGGGCCCGGCCTGACTTCCCGCAGGCTGGGCTGAGGCGCAGCCGAACCCCAACATCGCCTGTCCATCGCCGTGTCGGGTTCGGCCATGCCTGAGCCGAACCTACAAGACATCTGCACAAGAGTGTGTATAAGGGCCCATAAGCCGAACCGGCTAGAATCCCGCCACCTCCACGCAAAAGCGCCGACCGTGCAGACTGCCACCACCTACCGCCGCTCCGAAGTCCTGCGCAGCCTGTGGCCATGGCTGCCGCTATGGACCGTAGCGGCGCTGGTGGCGATCTTCTCGCACGGTCCGATGCCGCTGTTTTCCACGCGCACGCTGGCCGTGGCCTGGGAAATGTGGCGCGAGCATGCCTGGCTGGTGCCGCACATCAACGGCGAACCTTATAGCGAAAAAGTGCCGCTGCTGTTCTGGCTGATCCACGCTGGCTGGTTCGTCTTCGGCGTGAACGATGTGTGGCCACGCGTGCTGGAGGTGATCTTCGGCTGCGTGCAGCTGGTGCAACTGTCGATGCTTGCGCACCGGTTGTTTCCCGATCGGCCGTGGGTGGCGAAGGCGGCGCCGTGGATGTTGCTGGCCTTGTCGTATGCGTTCCTGTTCGGCTTGCAGATCATGTACGAGGTGCTGCTGGCCAATTGCGTGCTCGGTGCCCTGCTGTGCCTTACGCCTACGTTGCGCCGCACCGAACCGCGCTGGCTGCTGTTTGGCTTGCTGATCGGCGCCGGCCTGCTCGCCAAGGGGCCGGTGATGCTGTTGCATATCGTGTTTCCCTGGCTGCTAGGCCCACTGTGGAACGACTGGGCGCGCGAGCACCGCACGCGCTGGTATGGGCGCGGCGTGCTGGCCATGCTGTTCGGCTTTGCGTTGTTACTGGCGTGGGCGATTCCCGCGGGCTTCGCCGGCGGCGACGCCTATCGGCAGCGCCTGTTCTTCACCCAGACCGCCGGGCGCGTGGTGAACGGCACGCAGCAGGCGCAATCGCTGCAAAGCCATCCGCACTGGTTCGGCTGGTATCTGGTGTGGCTGCCGATGCTGCTGTTTCCGTTCACCGCCTGGCCGCGCGCATGGGTTGCAATCGGTGCACTGCGCAAGCCGCTGGAGGGCGGACTACGTTTTGCGCTGTGCTGGCTGGTGCCGTCGTTCCTGCTGTTTTCGGTGATCAGCGGCAAGCAGTGGTATTACCTGCTGCCGGAGTTCGGCGGCTGGATGCTGCTATTGGCCGGCGCCATCGCCGTATTGCGCGAACGGCATACGGCGCTGGCCGAAAACTACTGGCTGGGCAGCTGGCTGCTCGGCGTGGGCAGCATGCTGTTCGCAGGCTTGCTGTTCGCGCTGCCTTATCTGACGCCCAGCCACGCTTTTCATAACGAATGGATCGAAGGCGCGGCGCCGTACAGCCGCACCTTCAGCATGGCGTTCCTGTTGCTCGGCTGCCTGCTGCTGGTACGCGGCCGCGGCGAGATGCGCCGTGTAGCCATAGCCGGATTGCTGGGCGCGCTCGCACTCAATGCCTTGTTCACGCTGACGCTGTGGCACAAATACGATCTCAGCCCAACCGTCACGCTGATCTCCGCCGCGCAAGCCGATCAGCATCCGATCGCCTATGAGGGCAACTACGAAGGCCAGTTTCATTTTGCCGGCAGGCTGTCCCAGCCCATTGCGGAATTGCGCGATGGCGCGGCGTTGCAGGCTTTTGCCAAGGATCACCCCGACGGCCTGATCATCACTCACCCGGATAACCTCGACGCCTCTGCCTTGCGTTATGCGCTGCTGGCGCAGCCGTTCCGTTCGTCGTGGGTGGTGGTGTGGTCGGCCCCGACCGTGGCGGCGTTGCGCGCCGGCCGCACGCCACCGGAGCCTGCGCAGCCGCCGCGCGTGTTCCCTGCACCCACTGTCTCGCAGTACCACCCGCCGTCGTGAATACCTCGCTGATCGAAAGCCTGCGTGCGCAGTGCGGTGGTCCGCGTGATGGTGCATTGCTGCGGTTTTCGTTGGGCAATGCGTTGCTTGGCGCAGGGGATGTTGGTGCGGCCATCGACGAATTTCGGCAGGCCGTGGCGTTCGATCCTCACTATTCGGCTGCGTGGAAACTGCTGGGTAAAGCATGCCTGGCCGTGCAGGATGAAACCGGCGCGGCCGAAGCGTGGCGGCAAGGCATCGCAGTAGCGCAGCAGCGCGGAGACAAGCAGGCGGAAAAAGAGATGACGGTGTTTCTGCGCAGGATCGAAACGCCGTAGGTCAATAGGGACTCGGCCGGTTATCCGCCGAATAGCGCTTGTAGTGCCACTGATACTGCGCAAACGCGAGATTCACGCATTGCTCGACGCCGCGATTGAGGGCCGCGCATGCACGTGGCAATTCCGCATCGTCCAGGCCTTCCGGCGCGGGCAGAAAATGGATTCGATAGCCTTCGCCGCGCGGCAATCGCTCTGCGAACGCAAACAGCACCGTCGCGCCGGTACGCGCCGCCAAGCGGGGCAACAGCACCATCGTCATCGCCTCGCGGCCAAAGAACGGTGCGAATTCACCCTCCCCCGCGCGCGGCTTCTGATCGGGCAGGATACCCACGGTGCCACCCGTGGCCAGCCGCTTGTATAACGTGCGCACGCCGGCACCCTCCGCACGTACTTGCTCCGGCGCCAGCGCGCCGCGCACCTTGCGCAGCAGAGCTTCCACCGCGGCAATGCGCGGCGGCCGATAGAGAATGGCCATCGGCGTCTTGCGACACAGCCAATAGTTGAGCAACTCCCAGCAACCCAAGTGCGGCGCGGCAATGATCACGCCCTTGCCGGATGCAAGCGCCGCATCGAACAGCGCTTCGCCGCGCACCTCGCCCACCAGACCGAGCGCACGCTCCGCGCCTGCGCCCCAGATTTTTACGATCTCGGTGAGCGACTTGCCGCCCTCGATCATCGCCTGGCGCACCAGCTCAGCGCGCACGGCATCACTGAGGTCCGGCCGCACGATGCCCATGTTGACCGCTGTGTAGCGCGCCATCTTGCCGCCGCGACGCAAGGCCAGCCGTCCAAGCAGCGCACCAAACCCATGCAGCCAGCGCAGCGGCAGCAGGCCGAACAAGCGCAGCAGCAGATAGACGAGGTAAATGTCAGGGCGCATGGATACGGGCAGGCAACGGGCGAACGCGTAAGGGTAAAGCGGCGCGAGGCCAGTAGCGAGCGCGCGATCCTCAAGCATCCGCCTTCCCTGCCGTTGACCACACCAACGGCACGGACCTTCCAGCGGCGTTGAACCACGCTCCGCTGTCACACGCGCTTCGCCTCTTTACCGCACACCCATCGCCCTGCAGAGTTACGCGCATCTCTATCTACCGCACGTTCATCCCATGATCGCCCTTATCCAGCGCGTGCTCTCCGCCCGTGTCGACGTCGACAATGAAACCGTAGGCGCCATTGGCCCTGGCCTGCTGGCGCTGGTCGCGGTGCAGCCAGAGGACGGCGAAGCGCAAGCCAAGCGCATGCTGGAACGGCTGCTGGGCTACCGCGTGTTCGCCGACGATGCCGGCAAGATGAACCGCTCGTTGGCCGATACCGGCGGCGGCCTGCTGCTGGTAAGCCAGTTCACGCTCGCCGCCGACACCCGTTCCGGCATGCGTCCGAGCTTCACCCGCGCGGCCTCACCCGAGCAGGGCCGAATCTGGTTCGAACGGCTGGTGGCATTGGCGCGCGCGGCGCATCCAGGGGTGGAAATCGGACGCTTCGGCGCCCATATGCAGGTACATCTGGTCAACGATGGCCCTGTCACCTTCTGGCTCGAGGTGCGTTAGGTGGCCTGGCCAACGAGCAATCCCACGAACGCTGTCATTCCCTTCGAAACCCGCGATTTGGCGCGATTTTTGCGTGCCGATGACAGCGAATTTTTCACTTGAAAACTGGTCAAAAAAGCAGCACATCGCTATACTGATTGGTTCCTATCCCGCGGCGGACGGTATGAACAACAAAGCCCACGAGCAACAGTCGGAAATCAAAGCGCTTATCTCCAAAGGTTTGGAGCAAGGCTATCTGACTTATGCCGAAATCAACGATCACCTTCCTGACGACATTGTCGATCCGGAGCAGATCGAAGACATCATGGCAGTGCTCAAGGGCGTGGGCATCGACGTGCACGACGCCGCCCCCGATGCCGACCCGCTCGCCGACAACGCCCCCGGCGTAGCCACCGATGACGAAACCGCCGCCGAAGAAGCGGTGGCGCTGCTTTCCGCCGTCGATTCCGAAGTAGGCCGCACCACCGACCCCGTGCGCATGTACATGCGCGAAATGGGCACGGTCGAACTGCTCACCCGCGAAGGCGAAATCGCCATCGCCAAGCGCATCGAAGAAGGCCTCACCCAGGTGCAGACCGCGCTGGCCAGCTTCCCGCTGACCATCGAAATGCTGCTGGAAGAATACGACCAGCATCTGGACGGCAAGCGCCGCCTCAGCGAAATCCTGGCCGGCTTCGCCGACCTGGAACAGGCCGCCGATGCCGCACTGGCCGAAGCCGAGCTGGCCCAGGCCGAAGCGGACGCCGACCTGGAAGAAGACGAAGAGGAAGAGGAAGCCGCCGGCGAAGACGAAGAAACCGGTCCGAGCGGCCCCGATCCGGAAGAAGTGAAGCGCCGCATGGAACTGCTGCGCGACTACTACGGCAAATTCCAGAAGGCCTCCGTCAAAGCCACCGACATCAACGACAAGAAGGTCACCAAGCTGCGTGACCAGATGGCCGAGGAGTTCCTGAAGCTCAAGCTTCCCTCTGCCCTGATCGACAGCTTCGTGCGCCGTCTGCGCGAAGTGGTGGGCGACATCCGCCACCACGAGCGCGTGCTGATGGACGTCTTCGTCAAGCACGTGAAAATGCCCAAGGCCGAATTCCTCAAAGCCTTCCCCAGCAACGAGGGCAACCTCGGCTGGGCCGAAGAGCTCGGCCGCAAGCGCCAGAAGTGGTCGCCCAACATCAAGCACTACCGCGAACAGATCGATGCTGAGCAGCAAAAACTGCAGGACATCGAGAAAAAGCTGTTCCTGCCGCTGACCGACATCAAGGAAATCAACCGCAGCATGTCGGTGGGCGAAGCCAAGGCACGCCGCGCCAAGAAGGAAATGGTGGAGGCCAACCTGCGCCTGGTGATCTCCATCGCCAAGAAGTACACCAACCGCGGCCTGCAGTTCCTCGACCTCATCCAGGAAGGCAACATCGGCCTGATGAAGGCCGTCGACAAGTTCGAATACCGCCGCGGCTACAAGTTCTCCACCTACGCCACGTGGTGGATTCGCCAGGCCATCACCCGTTCGATCGCCGACCAGGCGCGCACCATCCGTATCCCGGTGCACATGATCGAAACGATCAACAAGCTCAACCGCATCTCGCGCCAGATGCTGCAGCAGTTCGGCCGCGAGCCGACGCCAGAAGAACTGTCCAAGGAAATGGACATGCCCGAGGACAAGATCCGCAAGGTGCTGAAGATCGCGAAAGAACCGATCTCGATGGAAACGCCGATCGGCGACGACGAAGATTCGCACTTGGGCGACTTCATCGAAGACACCAACGCCAGCTCGCCGATCGATTCGGCCACCGAAACCGGCCTGGTGGAAACCGTGCGCGACGTGCTCGCCGGCCTCACCCCGCGGGAAGCGAAGGTGCTGCGCATGCGCTTCGGCATCGACATGAACACCGACCACACCCTGGAAGAAGTCGGCAAGCAGTTCGACGTCACGCGCGAACGCATCCGCCAGATCGAAGCGAAGGCGCTGCGCAAACTGCGTCACCCCAGCCGTTCGGAACAACTGCGCTCGTTCCTCGATATCGACTGAGCACCACGCTTCACCGCCACACAGCAAAAGCCCCGCACGCGCGGGGCTTTGCTTTTTACACCCTCTCCCCTGCGGGGAGAGGGCTGGGGTGAGGGGCCAACCTGGCCTCAGCAACAATCAAAGCATCGCATCACTCTGATGCTCGCGACGCCGACGAACGCTGGAGCCAGTGCCTTGGCCTCAGCGAAATCGCTGGCCTCGCTTTGCATCAAACCCTCGAGCCAAGTCCTTCCAAGCCGCAGCTCCAGACCGCAGACGTTTCCCTCAAGAAACATCAGTGCACGTCATAAAAAAACTGCTCCTGCACGATCTTGTCGCCCCTCACGTGATACACGCAAATCTCGTGCATATCCTGCCGGCCACGCTCCTTCATCGTCGCATCCAGATGCATCGCCACGCTGAACCAGCCATTCGCAATCACCGGGTCGCTCACCTCGCTCTTATGGATCTTTTCCACGTTCTCCTGGAAGTGATGACCCTTCTCCAGAATCGCCTTCAGACCCTTCACGTTACCCAGCGGACCGTTAGCCATTTCCTGCGGCTCGATGCTGATCGCATCCTTGGCATAAAGCTCGCGCTGCGCCTCTTCGTACTTGCCCTCACGGCACAACGTAACCAAACGATTGGCAACTGTTGCAGTGCTCATAACCCACCTCCGCGAAAGATAGGAATGAGTAATCTAAGCCTGGCGACGTTAAGAATATCGAAGCATCGGACCATGCCACGCTCGCGTAGATTTCTGAGGCGCGCCACGGCACCGCTTCCACCGTCATGCTGGTATCATGCCCAGCGAGATAGGGCCTATAGCTCAACGGTTAGAGCAGGGGACTCATCGAAAGGTGCCGTCGCGCAGTAATGCGCGAACGGGAACGGGATGAATTCAGGGAACCCGCAGCGACGCGCCAGCGGATCGGTGGCAACCCTGAGCCAAGCCGGCGGTACACCGCCGGAAGGTGCAGAGACTACCTGAGGGCTACAGCGCCCTTCATAACAGGCTCGAGCGTCCCGCACCCCACCCGCGCGTTGCAAAACGTCGGAGGGTGAAGAGATAGTCCGCGCCAGGGGGAAACCTTTGGAATACGCGAATCCCTTGGTTCCAGGTTCGAATCCTGGTGGGCCCACCAAATCAGCATTGCTTTCTATGTTCGTGTGGCGGAAACCATAAATTGGCCGAAACGGCCAATTTATGATTGACAGGCAAGCATAATCTGTCCGACAGCGCGTACGACAAACGGTCGACCATTTCCGCCGAGCCTACTGATACCCGTCGTTGTTCATCAGAGCAGGCGAGGTCTGATGCCGGCCAAAAAGGCGGGCTTGCTCCGTCAAAGGCCCCTACGCGGTCTACCGAAGCTAAATATCCAATGCGCTTAGCTAGTTTCTATATAGTCCAAATTGCATGCGGCACAAAATGCTTTTCTTCCTAATCCCGGCTTACCCCACAAGCGAGCCTTGCAGCCTGGGCACACGTATAGGTGCTTAGCCCTTGGGTTTCTCTCTCCAACTGGTAGACAGACTTTCTCATGCTTCCTGTCGACTAGCGCCGGTGGCACACCCAATTCCTTCGACCTCTCTTTAAGGTGCCGATCTCGAGGATCTTGGTCGCCGTCGACCGAGAACGTCAGAATATCGATCTGGTCGTAGCCATTTGGCGGCCTTCCGAATGCATAAGCGTCCAGCCAAGTAATCCACGATTGCCCTTGTCTCATAAGCCTAGCGAATGCCTCGTCGAATGGGCCGCCTGTGAGTATATAGATACCCGTGTGCCTTCCACCTTTAGCACCGTTTGGCAGCCCCGTACTCGAAGATATTAGCCCGATCGACTGCAGCCTCGACACAATCATTTTGTGCCGATGAGTAAATGTCTTGCCGCATGAACGACGAACATCTACTTCGCACATGAATGCTGCAATCATCGCCATTGTTGACCGAATCGTCCTGCAGCCTACATATGCACTGTTGATCGAAAGCTCGGGGACCGCGTAAGGGACGCCGTGTCGGCTAAATGTTATCGTTCCGAAGTTCCTTCTATGTCTTCTCAGAACAACATTGCACGGCGGAAGTAGTCCTTCAAACAGCTCATTGTTGAGCGCCACGTAGATGGATTGTACTTCCGCAACCAAGCCCGGCATCTCAGATGAACCTTCAGCCACAAACTGCATGTCATTCGACTGTCCATTAACGACGCTCATGCCTCGCTCTCCTCGGGGAGTTTGTCACCCGCAGCGGCCAATTTCGAATTGAACGCTACATTTAGCGCACGCCTGATATCGTTTTTTGACCACCTATTTTCATTAAGGAGTTCCCTTAAGAGCGCTTTCTTTCCGGACACAGCATGTCGAAGGCTCGGATCGATTGTCATTGCCCTAATCTTTTCAGCAAGTAGTCGACGACTGGCCTCCTTAGTTGAAAGCACGTGTTGTCTACGCTTCTCGACGATACCGCCTGACATGTCAGGAACCAGATAACGAAGCGCGCCTACCGAAACATCCAATGCCTCGGCCACTGACTTAAGCGAAGGCGCCTCCTCTTCAGGCATCGACTCTAAGTACCTGTTTACCTCAGCAATCATCTGTGCCCGGCCACCTGGGCGAGGCCGCCTCTTTCTACGCTTTCGAGGTGGGCACGTCACATCGCCAAGAGGAAGGCTTGCATTTGTGCTCGATGTCACGCCCAACAATAGTTGTTCCATCGGGGTGTTGAGACACCTAGCTAACGCGAATACGCTTTGCAACGTCAGTACATGCTCGCTGTTGTAGATCAACTGAGGATAAAAGTCGGGCGAAATACTGCGCGCAAACTCTTCCCAACGACCAAGCGCAATGGATTCTTCGTAGCGACAAACCATCACGCGATGGCAGCCATTCGATGGAAAGATGACTTCAGGATTCTCAGCAATGAATTGGACAAAATGTTCCAATTCCGGCGCCGAAGGCTTCCAAGACGGTCCTCCAACGGCATTACTTCCTAGCTTGTCGAGCATCGAGTCGCAGCTAATGCATCTATAGAGACAGCGGCCTAAGTGGCTCCTCTCTTGAAATGCGCCACATTCGTCACACCTATCCTGCAGTGCGCATCGGTGCACGCGGCAGCCTTTAACATCATCTAGAAGCCATATTAGCTTTATATATGGCTCCTCTTCCTTTTGAATCCATTCATGAAAGCACGCCGGGCACCATCGGAGATGACTGCTGAAAAATCCATTTGACCTATGCAACACGTCGGCAATAGACATGAATGTCATCGACCGAAACAACCATTCGTCCAGACCTGTGGCAACGCTCAATCTAAGTGCCAACTCTTTCGTGGTCTGATTCGGTCGTATAAATGAACAAACTGGAGTTCGGGTTGCTGTATTGAGCCATGCATCGTATTCGCTCCTCGGCTCATCGAGGAACGCCAGTAACGTGCCAACGGTTGTACAGTGCGTGCCTGATGTGCGGATCAAATACGAACTCAAGGATTCTATATCGCACGTGCCAGCACCTATCGGTCGAATAGGATAGAGGTATGACATGATTATGACCTCCCGCCCCGTACGTTTCGGCGTGGTATCCGCTGATAGGGCTTTCTCTTCGGGCCAACTTTTGTTCGTTTCTCAGGCTTGTCGTCTTGATTGGAACGCGACACCGCATCGCGTTGGCCTGCATTTTCTTTCTCAGATTCTTCGCCTCTTTTCTCGTCCCCATGGAACCTCTTAAGTGCCACCTCGCCGTCCGAAATCTCCTTCTGCAACGAATCGCGATGCGCCTTTGTGAACGCCTTTTCTTGCAATACGGCCTTAGTCATATAGGAGCAATCGTGACTGGCCATCCATCCCAGTGCTGACCTTAGCCAGAGCGACAGGTGCCCAACACAGCCCAGCGATCCTTCAAATAAATAGCGGTCCCAATCAAGTAGAGATGCGCCCGCCTTAAGCACAGGCCGAAGCATGTCGGAAAATGCTTGAAGTGCGCCACGGAATGACACCAAATCATCGATCGATATATCTTTGTATCGCGGGACCTCAAGCGGCCGCTGGCGCCCAATAAAGTGCGGGACACGTCCGATGATGTCGACCAGCCCATAGGAGCCAATGACAATTAAAACCACGCCGGACTTGTGCGCAAGGCATTTCCACGAATCGAAGATAGCCGACGCCACCTTCGCCCCACCCTTCGCATAGCCGACATGGTGGGCTTCGTCGACAACAAGGTATTTTGCGTCAATTTCCTTCAAGCCCACCTCAAAGGCATTCCTCAACCTACCCTCCGGGGTACGGGCAATTAAAGCGTCTCGGCGTAGCGCAAGTGATTGGTTCTCTATGCCAGATCGGCCGTATATAGGTTGCTTAATTACTTCACACGCATACTGCATGAAAGCCTTTGTCGAATATTCGCCGTTTGCCTGTGAGTTTTCGTTGTCGATCCAAACGACAGACTGCTTGCTGTGACCATCTCGCGAAGCGATCGCCTGTGCGAATGCCTGTCGCGCTGCGCGACTTTTCCCGACGCGAGAAGGCCCTACTATGGCGAGCACTTCTCCGACATCAAGAATAAGAAGCTGACTACTAATATCTTTTACCGCTTGATCAAACGTCGTGTGGCGAACACAAGCGAACTTCAATTTCTCTGCTATTTTTAATATTTCGAGAGGGTTCACGCGATGCCCTCCCAATTGGTAACAGCAACCCCAAGCGATGCTTCCGTCCGCACAAGATCCCAAAGGCTTTGCTGTTCTTGGCATACAGCATCATCTTCCCGAACATTCTCCGCATCGAATCCATTGAGCATCGCGAAGCGCCGATCCGCCTCTTTGGCGATCTTTACAAGCGCCATGTCGGACTGGTCCTTCAACTCTTTCCTAATCACATCACCCTCTAGAACCAAAATGCTTTCACATAGCCCCTGCAGAGGGCTGAGCGTCTGAAAAACGTTGCTGCGCCCAGACCGGCATGTCACCCAATGGTCGGCAACCCGAGCATAGATTCGGGTGTGGTCTTCCGGCTCTATGCGAATCTCCACGTTCCTCCGCGGATCAAGGCCACGAAGCTCTCGATGCCAATAGTGCTCGTTGCCGTGTTTGATGCCTCTTGACGGGTCAACTGCCAACGATTTGTGATCTACCGCTGTCGCTATGATGAATTCGTCATCAAAGGAAATTGGTATGCCTGAGAAAGGAAACATTTCGAGCCCCTCCTTCCGTAATAAAGATGGCGAAGACTTGTGGTCACCCAGACGCTGCGTATTACGCCAATCGATGTATTCATCAGCTTCCTCAAAGAACAATGGAAGTGGCATGCACGGCAGGTTGGCGGGGTGGTGGCTTGTGGAGATGTGCCGCAGATTTTTGACGTCGGTTCTGTTGCCTGGGCGATGATCAAGCCACTCCGTGTTGAACTCAGAAAAAAACCTTTCAATTTGGCCGCCGTACCTGGAATTTTGACTTGGCCTCCTGTTGAAATCGCAAGTCAAATGAGCACAGAGCGACGAGAAATACACATTATCTGTGTCTTTCCCACCATCGGCCGATATGCACTCTGGTATACGCCCATACCTTCGACCACATACTCGCATCAAGATCGCCGTAGTTCGTCGTGACGGTGGTGAAAACGTAATCCACCTAGCAAGAAGCTCCTGGGTGAAGAGGTCCCTGAGTGCAATCAAGTTTGGGCGACAAACATAGATGTCACGCTCTGTTTCTAGCAATATGCAGTAAATCTTTAACAGGCATGAATCCACAGAGGCCCGCTCAAATGGCCGTGTCGCGAGTATTGATCTATCTTCTACATCGCTCGGATTGGCGGCGGCATTTGCCATCCTCTTTCCGCCACGGCCATCCGCAATTTCGATCCGCATTTGATTGGATTTGGCGAGATAGGTTGGCTTGCTAACGGGCTGAAGGTTCGGATGAAGTTCCTTCGCTTCACTTTTGTAGAATGCGTACGCATTTTTTGGACGAAGTCGCCTCGGCGTCGCCAGGTGTTTGCGCAGGGAATTTTCCAGGCCTTGCAAAACAATTTCCGGACGTTTGGGAAGACGATTTCCGGATTTATGAAACTTCGGAATTAGCGCCTGGAACGGCGAAGCGTCCGGATTCGCCCCGATTGTCGCGCGTAGCCTTCCTGCGTTCCTTGATGTCGGGTCTGTCTCCAAAACGTCAATACGCGCCAATGAGCGCAGAGCCGCCTTTCGAGTTGGTACAGCCAAAATGCTTATCTTGTCTGCCTCACCTCGATCCAGATGAAGCCCCTGATCAAATATCACTTTTTCCAGTAGCAGCAGGCAGTCTGATACCCAACACGAATGCGGCATGGTCAAAAGCTGGCGATCGAGATCTACAAATAGCTTATTTTCCAAGACAAGCTTCAATACAACGGTGTTATCTTTACTTTTCAATTCGCTGATGAGGTCAGAAACAAGAACTACTGACTTGTCGGCGATGACTTGAAGTGCGAGGGCCTTCCAGTAGTCCTCGTCTTGCATAACGAAGTCGCGCGCTCTGATAAGCGCCTTTATGTTGCTCACCCGAACTTTTGATAGTTCGATGGATTGAATGACCCTGTGCTTCAATCCCAACGCGGCGAAGGCGTTGGAGGCACCAAGATCGATGACTTCACCGTTCTGCTCAATCCACGTATCGGGATATTTCAGAAGATTTCTTTTTACCTCTTTGTAGTTTTTGATTTCGACGATCTCTGGGCCGCTTTTTCTTAGTATCAGAAAGTCGGCACGATATGCTCTTAGCGAGCGTCGCCCGTTTTTGTCGGTGCGAATACAGTCGATCGGTGGCAATTGCTCGTAGTAGGTGATCACGTTATCGTCAAAATCCAGCGTATACGCATAAGCCAGCTCACCTGATTCACTTTCTGTGTGGACGGTGACCATCGTTTTTGTGGACTGATGCTCGGTTACGTGCGACGCATAGCCGGACCTTCCAACGTCTCGTGAAAGTGACTTCTCGGCTAAGCGCATGAAATCGGCCGCCTCTGGTGAAAGGGCGTGGCGCTCGATGTATTTGTTCAGGTCGTCGATGTCGAACCGCATACTGGTCTCCAATTGAGCGCAGCCCCGTAGGCGCGCGGCGTTCGCCCGGCGGTCGATTCGGCCTAGTGAGCCTGGAATCGGGCGCAGAGCTTCTGGCTCCCTCGAAAGGAGGGAGTTGAAGGGCGAGCTGGAGTAGGAGCAGAATGGGGATGAGGCGTTCCGCATGCCTTAACCCAAAGAAGCCCTCGGTCTAGCCACCGAGGGTTTTTTCTGCGCCTGTGCTGATTAGCCCATGGCGCTACCCTCCTGCGAACGCCGGATTACGTCCGCGTTTATCCAGACAAGAGTCCCCAACAGCACATCCGCCCCCAGCCCTGTGGGCTGAGGCGTTTTGATCTTCGAATTTGCTAATTTGTTGTTAAGCCATGTGACTGGGGGCATGCACACCAATAGCGCTCCGGTTGGACCAGCGCCGGATGGCCAAGCGCTGCTTCTCGCACCCTATCGCCGCCCCGAAAACAGGTCAAGTTGTTGTTTTTGTTGCGTTTCCTAGTAATGTCAGCAAATAGAATGCACGTGCGCATGCAGGATACGGCCACCAAGCTCTAGCTGGAGCACGGCCGCGAGTCTCAGCCCGGGAGACCCTGCCGGCCGATGCTTTGACTTCGGAGGTGCTCACCATGGCTACTAATAGGCGCGGCTTTGCGGAAGTTCGGACCAGCGAGACACATCCATTGAAAATCGCCGAACTTTCGGTGGGTTTGCTCGGGGGTGCGATCGGAGTGACTTTTGCGCCGGGGAAGCACCAGGCCTCGGCGATGACGGGCATATGGCAGCGTGATTTAGCACTGGATTTGCAGGCAATTAGACACTGGGGCGCGTCGGATTTGATCACGTTGCTTGAGCCGCACGAGTTTGAAGAACTAGACATCGTGGATCTGCCGCATCAAGCAGCCGCCTACGGCCTCAGGTGGCACGGATTACCGATCACCGATGGCAACGCTCCTGATTCTCGATTCCTTGTTCCATGGATGAATCTTCTACCAACTCTTGTCAGTGAATTGAACGCTGGCCAACGGGTGGTCGTCCATTGCAAAGGAGGTCTAGGTCGAGCTGGCACTGTTGCGTGCCTACTCCTCTTAGATAGTGGATCCGCACGCGACGCAGACGAAGCGATGAAAATGGTTAGGGCCGTTCGGCACGGAGCTATCGAAACGCACGAGCAAGAAGACTTCCTGCGAGCCTGGTCAATGCGAAAATGACCCTTGAGCCATATGCAGTCTACGACCCGAGAACAATTTATTCGTGGGTGGCTGGTAGACCAACGGTTCCTGCGCCGTTTGCCACAAGTGACCCATACAAATACCCGACTCATCTTGCGGACACGACCAGCGTGTTCCAGATGTCTTCGAGCTTCGGAGACGGCGGCTGGCTACCTTTCGGAGATGACAATGAGCTGAGCTTTAAGGCCACCGATGTCGCCACCGACGAGACCCTTGTAAGCCATACTCAGAGCCTCGCATTCCCGCGCCCGGACCCTGAGTCCACCTGGCAAATCCGTATTGGATATCCAGCCCGGCGCAAAGCGACCGAAAGCAGGTCTGGGTCGAGAGCTAAACCGATGGTTGCCGAATGATGGGCAAGCCATAGCGCGATCTCGATGGGACGCGGTGTCCTCGAAACTATATTTGTCATCGTCTCGCGAAACCGAAAAAAGCATAATCTGTCCGACTGGTCTAACAACCACCTTGCCGGTGGGTATGAACACCAGAACCCTGGCGCGGGCTGCAAGCGCCAAATGGAATGGCTCGCCGGCGTTTCATGCCCTTCCCTTACGGTGCCCCGATGGCGCAGATTCCTGCAAGCGCCGATCCGGCTCGCCGGATGGAATCCTCCCCGGTACGCCCGGGCTCGTTCGGCGTTGGAGCATGAGCGACTACGAGTCATGACCGTATATCTGGTTCGATGAGCTTGATTCTCTTGACGCCAAGCCTTGCGTCCGGGGGCGAGCCAACGGTTCGATACCCTCAATGAAAAAATGCTTCAAAAGCATTGAAGTGACGTTATAATGCTTGCTAAGCATATTTTTCCACCAAGATATCTATGGTCGACAGCGTTGCTGATTTAATCCGGACCGCTCGCAATGGGCGAACCCAGGCGGAGTTCGCCGCTGTTTTAGGCGTTTCGCAGTCCCAGTTGAGCCGGTATGAGCGGGGGGAGTACGACCCGCCCGCCAGGGTGATCAATGCCTGTATGCGGGAGGCACATATCGGCAGTGGAGTATCGGCGCCATCGGCTGACGACTTGGCGCAGCGGGTGCGCATGACGTTGGCCAGCCCAGATAAGGAGCGGGCACGCTCCGCCATCGCTAGCCTGTTAGCGGTGCTTGCTCATGAATAGCGATGGCGAAAAATTTCTGGTCGTGCTGAACGATCCGGCCCGCATATAGAGGACAAGAAACAATGGCACAGAACGACAACAACGGTGGCAACCTCGGCTTCGAGGCGGAGCTGTTCAAAGCCGCCGACAAGCTTCGCGGCAACATGGAGCCCAGTGACTACAAACATGTCGCGCTGGGCCTGATCTTCCTCAAGTACATCTCTGATGCCTTCGATGCCCGTCATGCCGAACTGTTGGCCGAAGATGCCGCTGCCGCCGAGGATAAGGATGAGTACCTCGCGGATAACATCTTCTGGGTACCCAAGGAAGCGCGCTGGTCGCACCTGCAAGCCAACGCCAAGCAGAGCAGCATTGGCACGTTGATCGATGATGCCATGCGCGCCATCGAGAAGGACAACGAGTCGCTCAAAGGCGTACTACCCAAGGACTATGCCCGCCCCGCGCTCAACAAGGTGATGCTGGGCGAGTTGATTGACTTGATTTCCGGCATCGCCCTGCATGATGGCAGCGACAAATCACGCGACGTGCTAGGCCGTGTCTATGAATACTTTCTCGGCCAGTTCGCGGGCGCAGAAGGCAAGCGCGGCGGGGAGTTCTATACGCCGCGCTCCGTGGTGCGCACACTGGTGGAAATGCTGGAACCGTACACGGGGCGCGTGTATGACCCTTGCTGCGGCAGCGGCGGCATGTTCGTGCAGAGCGAAAGGTTCGTCACTGAACATGGCGGTCGCATCGGTGACATCGCCATCTATGGACAGGAAAGTAACTACACCACTTGGCGGCTGTGCAAGATGAACTTGGCCGTACGCGGCATTGATTCCAAGATCTTATGGAATAACGAAGGCAGCTTCCACAAAGACGAGTTCGCTACTCAGCGCGGCAATGATGGCGCGCCAATGAAGGCTGACTTCATTCTCGCCAATCCTCCGTTCAATATTTCCGACTGGGGCGGCGAGCGTCTGCGTGAAGACCTGCGCTGGCAATTCGGCACTCCGCCCGTGGGCAATGCTAATTATGCTTGGCTGCAGCACATCTTCCACCACCTTGCACCGCAAGGTGTCGCGGGCGTGGTGCTGGCCAACGGGTCAATGAGTAGCCAACAAAGCGGAGAAGGCGATATCCGCAAGGCCATGCTTGAGGCCGCTGACGGCGCAGGTGTGGTGGACTGCATAGTTGCTATGCCCGGCCAGTTGTTTTATTCCACGCAAATTCCGGCCTGCCTGTGGGTATTGGCGAAGGGCCGCAGTAACGGTTTAGTGAAAAAGACCAAGCTGCGTGATAGGCGTGGTGAAGTACTGTTCATCGACGCGCGTAAGATGGGCGTGCTTGTTGACCGTACCCGGCGCGAGCTAACCGACGAGGAAATCGACAAGATCGCCGCCACCTACCACGCATGGCGCGGCGAAACTGATGCAGGCGAATATTTGGACATTCCCGGCTTCTGCAAATCCGCCACGCTTGACGAAATCCGTAAGCGCGATTACGTCCTCACACCAGGGCGCTACGTTGGGGCGAAAGCGCAGATTGAGGACGATATGGCATTCGCGGACAAGATGCAGCGGTTGACCGTGCAGTTGTCCGAACAAATGAAGCGCGGCGCGGAACTGGATGCCGTAATCCGCGAAAAGCTGGGGGTGTTGGGTTATGGCATCTGAGTGGCGACCCTTGGGCGAGTTTGTCTCACTCGCTTCTGGAAACACACCCTCGAAATCAAACCCTGAGTTTTGGGGAGGAACAGTGCCGTGGGTGTCTGCCAAGGACATGAGCGATTTCTGGCTCGAAGATACGGAAGACTACTTAACCGCACTGGGCGTTGAAAACGCCTCACGTATCGTTCCAGCAGGAACCGTACTGATGCTAGTGCGCGGCATGACTTTGCACAACCGCGTGCCGATTTGCCGCGTCACCACGGATGTAGCGTTCAATCAGGATGTGAAAGCCGTTCTTCCGAAGGAAGGTCTGTGTGCTCGTTTCTTGCCATATTTGCTAGTCGGAAATCACGATAGGCTGCATGAGCGCGTTGATTCGGCAGGTCACGGCACAGGTCGCCTAAACACGGACGAAATTCTGTCACTTCCGGTATTCGTCCCGAGCAAAACCGAACAAGCCGAAATCGCAGCTATTGGCGAAGGGTTGGATGAGCGCATCCATAATCTGCGCCAAACCAACGCCACCCTGGAAGCCATCGCCGCCGCGCTGTTCAAGTCGTGGTTCGTAGACTTCGACGGCGTACCACCCGAGGACATGCAGGAATCGGAACTCGGCTTGATTCCGCAGGGGTGGCAGGTGGCCTCGCTTGACTCGATTGCCGACTACCTCAACGGCTTGGCGCTACAAAAGTTTCCCCCTGAAGGCGACACTGAATTTCTACCTGTCATCAAGATTGCGCAACTGCGCGCCGGCAACACCAACGGCGCGGACAAGGCCAGCACCAAGCTCAAGCCCGAATACATCGTTGAAGACGGCGACGTGTTGTTCTCGTGGTCGGGTTCGCTGGAGGTCGAGGTGTGGACAGGCGGGCGCGGCGCGCTGAACCAGCACTTGTTCAAGGTTACTTCGCGAGAAGTGCCCAAGTGGTTCTACTACTTCGCTACGCGTCAGCACCTACCGGACTTCCGAGCAATTGCTGCGGGCAAGGCGACAACGATGGGCCACATCCAACGTGGGCATCTGACCGCCGCCAAAGTCGCCGTGCCACCGCCAGACCAAATGGCGAAGCACGATAGCGTGATCGCGCCGCTGTTTGGTCAGAAGATCAACAATGCACTGCAGGTTCGCACTCTTGCCAACTTACGCGACGCGCTACTTCCTAGCCTTATCTCCGGCAAACTGCGGGTGGCGCAATGAGCCTGGATTGGTGCCCCGGCATCCGCGAGGCCTGCTTACATTGGCGCGATGCGCCGATGTTGCAGCAGACCTTCGAGGTACTGGAGCGTACCTTGGAGCAGGACAACGATGCGTGTATCGACTGCGCGAAATCCATTGTCGAAGTGTTCTGCCGTATCATTGTGGACGAGTTGGATTCCCCCACCCAGCCAGTCAAGCCCAAGGCTACGGCCCCGGACTTTGGCGAATGGGTCGGCGCGGCAGTGCGAGTGCTGAAACTTGGCGAGAACCAGAACAACAAGTTCCTCAAGCTAGTATCGCAGCACCACAAACTGACGACGGCCTTGGGCGATCTGCGGAATGAATCCGGGCCAGTAAGCCACGGTCGGGACGGATTCCTCGCTAAGCTGTCTGTCCATCATCGGCGCTCTGCGGTCTTGTCGGCGGATGCGCTGGTGACGTTCCTGCACCAAGCCTATCTGGAGGCGCAGCGCGATCCTGTCAGTTCGCGTGAGCCGTGGGAACGGTTCGAGGCGTTCAATCAACTGATAGACGAGAATATCGGCTTGGAATTGGTAGCGGACGATGACGGGAATTCAGAACTCCGGGTTCTGTTGCCCGGAGACGAATACCTTTCCCTCAACATTCCGGTCAGCCGTTTGCTTTATCAGCTTGATCGGGATGCCTACATCGAAGCCCTGAATGCCGCTCGCGGCGTTCCCGTCCCAGTGGCGGAAGCGAACGAAGAGCGAGAGGGAGCCTGATGGCCTTTTTGTCTGAAGCCCAAGTCGAACAAGCCTTACTAGAGCAGCTGCGCGGGTTGGGCTACGCGGTTGCATCTGATGAGGTCATCAGCCCGGACGGCAGTGCGCCGGAGCGCGAAAGCCATGATGTCGTGTTGCTGCATCAGCGGCTGGCAGATGCTGTTCTGCGGCTCAATCCGCACCTGCCACCGGAAGCGCGGGCGGATGCCATTCGCAAGCTGTCCCAATCCGTATTCCCCGCCTTGCTGGAAGAAAACCGCCGCATCCACACACTGCTGACCGAGGGTGTGGACGTGGAATACTACGGCGACGACGGGGTTCTGGCAGCAGGCAAGGCGGCGTTACTGGACTTCGATGAGCTTGCACGTAACGACTGGCTAGCTGTGCCGCAGTTCGTGGTCATTCACGGCCAAGTCAAGCGCAGGCCGGACGTAGTGCTGTTCGTCAACGGTTTGCCGCTTGCAGTAATCGAGCTGAAGGCGCCGGGCAGCGCAGATGCACATCTGGCGGGTGCATTTAATCAGCTGCAGACTTACAAGCGGCAGATTCCTGCGTTGTTTCATACCAATGAGCTGCTGGTCACATCTGATGGCATTGCGGCGCGCGTGGGGTCGCTGTCGGCCGACCTGGAACGCTTCATGCCGTGGCGCACTACGGATGGCAAGGCCATTCTGGAAAAAGGCCTACCAGAACTGCCAACGCTGATTGAAGGTGTGTTCGAGAAGCAACGGTTCCTCAATCTACTGCGCCACTTCACCGTATTCAGCGAAACCGGCAGCGGCCTAGCGAAGATCGTGGCGGGCTATCACCAGTACCATGCAGTCAACCGCGCCATCGAATCCACGATTCGCGCCTCCGACCCACGCCCCAGCGTAGCCGAGGAACCGGCGTTCTACGGGCTGCCCGCCGTGGGGACGCAGCCCCAGGGCGACAGGCGTGCGGGGGTGATCTGGCATACGCAGGGTTCCGGTAAGAGTCTGCTTATGGCCTTTTACGCCGGGCGACTGGTAAAACACCCAGCGATGGAGAACCCGACGCTTGTCGTGCTGACCGACCGCAACGACCTGGACGATCAGTTGTTCGCCACCTTCTCGATGTGCCGCGACCTGATCCGTCAGACACCGATGCAGGCCGAAAGCCGTGAGCATTTGCAGCAACTACTCACCAGGGCTTCGGGTGGCGTGATCTTCACCACCTTGCGAAAATTTGGAGAGGTGAACGCGCCGCTGACCACACGCCGCAATGTGGTGGTTATTGCTGACGAAGCGCACCGTTCGCAATACGGCTTTCGGGCGAAGGTGGATGCCAAGACCGGGGAAGTCTCCTACGGATTCGCCAAATATTTGCGCGATGCGCTGCCCAATGCCTCTTTCATCGGTTTCACGGGTACGCCTATCGAGGCGACGGACGTGAACACTCCGGCCGTGTTCGGCAATTACATTGACATCTACGACATCAGTCGCGCGGTGGAGGACGGCGCGACGGTGCCGATCTACTACGAATCGCGGCTGGCGCGCATCGAATTGGATGAGGACGAAAAGCCCAAGCTCGATGCTGCGGTGGAAGCGCTGACCGAGGACGAGGCGGTCACCGAACAGGAAAAACTGAAGGCGAAATGGGCGACCGTCGAACAACTGGTCGGCAGCGAAAAGCGCATTGCGCTGGTGGCGAAGGACTTAGTGGCGCACTTCGAGGACAGGCTAGCCGCGCTGGATGGCAAGGCGATGGTGGTGTGCATGAGCCGTCGTATCTGCGTGGCTTTGTACGATGAAATAGTCAAGCTGCGCCCAGACTGGCATAGCAGTGATGACAACGCCGGAGCCATCAAGATCGTAATGACCGGTGCGGCCAGCGATCCGCCCGAATGGCAGCAGCACATCGGCAATAAAGCACGGCGCGACCTGCTCGCCAAACGCGCTCGCGACTCCAAAAACCCACTCCAGCTGGTCATCGTACGCGATATGTGGCTGACTGGCTTCGACGCTCCGTGTGTGCATACGATGTATGTGGACAAGCCGATGCAGGGCCACGGGCTCATGCAAGCCATCGCCCGCGTCAATCGCGTGTTCCGCGACAAGCCGGCAGGCTTGATCGTGGACTATATCGGCATCGCGCAAAGCCTGAAATCGGCCCTGGCGCAGTATTCGACGCGCGATCGGGAAGCCACGGGCGTTGATGAAGAACAGGCTGTAGCCGTGCTACTGGAGAAGTATGGAGTGGTGCGTGACATGTACCATGGCTTCGATTACTTCACGGCGCTGAACGGCACACCCCAGCAACGGTTGGTGATGATGGCCGGAGCCATCGAATGGATACTGAACAGGCAGCAGCAATGGGCCGCCGCAGAAACCACGGCCGAGGGTAAGAAGAACGCTCAGCGCCGTTACCAGGATGCGGTGCTGGCACTGTCCAAAGCGTATGCGCTGGCCTCAGCATCGGATGAAGCGCGCTACATCCGCGAGGACGTGGGCTTCTTCCAAGCCATTCGCGCTGCACTGGTAAAGTCGACCACGGGCTCCGGCGTCACCTCGCAGGAACGCGATTTCGCGATCCAGCAAATCGTCAGCCGCGCGGTAGTCTCGACCGAGATCGTGGACATTCTCAGGGCAGCAGGTATCCAGTCGCCGGACATTTCCATCCTGTCCGACGAGTTCCTGGCCGAAGTGCAGCAGATGCAGAAGAAGAATCTTGCGCTGGAAGCCCTGCGTAAGCTCATCAATGACCGCATCCGTTCGCGCAGCAAAACCAATATCGTCGAGACTCGGGCATTCTCCGAGAGGTTGGAAGACGCCGTGGCGCGCTACCACGCCAACGCTATCACTACTGCCGAGGTGTTGCAGGAACTGATCAAATTGGCGAAAGACATCCGCGCGGCACGACAGCGTGGAGAGGAGTCCGGCCTCAGCGACGAGGAAATTGCCTTCTATGATGCACTGGCCGAGAACGGATCGGCGGTGCAGATAATTGGCGATGACAAGCTCAAAGTGATTGCCCATGAATTACTGGTCAGCCTGAAAAGCAACGTCTCGGTTGACTGGGCACATCGTGATTCGGCACGCGCCCGGATGCGTGTGCTGGTCAAACGTATTCTGCGAAAGTACGGCTTTCCGCCGGATTTGCAGGATGCAGCGGTGCAGACGGTATTGCAGCAAGCCGAAGCACTGTCTGCGGGGTGGAGCACTGGGCAATTTGATCCGGTTGGGGCAGGTGCGTAGCCCCTATTCCACTTTTGCTCACTATAAGGCCCGAGTGGAAGGGAATGGTGATCAAGGGGCATTGGCCCACCGGAAAAGGAAAAGATCACCGTCGTGTTAAGGCGGTACCGATCACCGGATTTTTCGACGGCGCAAGCCCATCGATGTGGTCCGACTACGTCTGCAACATCTCCCGCCACTGCTCTGCGTACTCGGCCCGATCGTAAACACCGTGCACGCCGCCGATAGTGGTTCAGCGCCTTTCCACCTCATCCGAAGGCTAGCCCTGTTTGTGCAGCCAGGTGCTTGGCCCCACGGCTCACAAGGACATCGAGGCTACAATGGACTTCATCCGCGACGAAATGCAGCACTTCCTGCACCTGGTCAGCGATGCAGTCAGCCCGTTCTAAGCCTTCGCCTTGGCCTTGCCGGGCATCGGCTGGATATTGAGCCCATAGAACGTAGTCATGAGCTTCTTTATCCAAAGTTGCTCCAAGCGTAGGATCTCCGGCTCTAGCATGCTCGATGCGGCTACCTCAAGGATTGACACCTGGTAATCCTCATCGGCGGTCAACTGCAGACCGCCGTTGCCGCCATGCCCATCGTGCAAGTAGTCCATCCACCGGCCCCAGAAACCCTCGCTTCCCGTCGCGCTCCCAACGTAGTGCTTGCCGTTTTTCAGTGAGACGAGCAGGTAGATTCCCTTTGCATTCGAAAGGTTCGATTGCCAGGTCATCGGCACATCGGCCAGCGCGTGGATGGTAGTGATGAACTTCACGTGCCCGGGATACTCGGGCTCGGTGATGAACTTCCGAATCTCCAGGATGGGTTTGGGCTGCCTATTGGCCTTTTGCACCCACACGATGTACGCGGAGCCCCAATCGATGACCAACTTGCCCACATAGACATCTAAGAGGTCGACTTGCTCGGTCTCGTAATAGTGATGGTCAATGACCGAATGCCCGCCCATGGGACACGTCATCGATGGGTCCGTCACCATGCCTTTCGACAGGATTCGGAAGAGCCCTACGAACAGCGTTTCGCCAACGAGGCCGGGAACGAAGTTGGCAATGTACTTAGCGCCGTGAAACTCATCCTCACTCTGAACATCTTGGTAGCGTTTGAGCGACCCATCTCCACGCCGCCACAAGTCTGCAGGGGTAAAGCCAAGGGGGCCGCGCTTCGACTGATGCCGCGCTAGGCGCACGTCATCGGGTGAGATGCCTACGGATTCGAGCAACGTGTTGAACGTGAGCATGTGCATTCCCCCTGGTGACCCTAGATTGTAAGGTCCGTTTTCGACTGCGGATTCAGCCGGTCAATGCAACAGATTGATAAAACCGTTCGGCCGGCGTTTCAAAGTTTAAAGTCTTTCTTGGTCTCTCGTTCAAGCGCCTGGCTACCGCGTTGAGTTGCGCCTGCGTGATGTCGGACAGATCCATTCCTTTGGGAAAATATTGCCTTAGAAGTCCGTGGGTATTTTCATTTGAGCCGATCCTTTCCACCATTGCGCCGAACTTCCCGACTGACGGTGGGTGGCGCCCGGTTCAGCCGCATGGCTACCATGCGGATCGATTGGCCGGCCATCAATCCTCGGGAAATCTCCTCGCGCTCGGCCAGCGTCAGCGCACGATCAGACCGGTGACGCTTAGCGGGCCGGATACCGCCGCTCTCGGCCAGGATCCGGCGAACCGAGGAGTGATGACGATCAAAGAGTCGGGCAATCTGGTGAAGCGACTCGCCACGTTGCCAGCGATCCCACATAAGAGCTATCTGAGATTCGTTGTAATAAATCTTCGGTCGTTGGGATATCTTGCAACACTCTCGCTGCTCGCGCAGTCTCTAGTGTGTTGCATTGACCGGCTGAATCCGCAGTCGGAAGCAGACAATTTGCGCCATTCATCCCGACGTTCAGGACTGGATTTCGCATCCCCAGCCGTCATTCCTCCCTCCGAGAGCCTCAGCTTCTTTCGCCAAAAGGTCTTCATACCCGGAGACGTTTTCGTGTGTGGGCTCCATGAAAGGATGGGCCAACACCTGCCACGGCAATTCGTCGTGCTCTTCGTACTCTGAGAAGGACACTTTCTGTCCGCTTTTGAGCAGGCGCAAAGCGAATTTCAGCGCCGCATCTTCAGTGGGGAAAATGATGGCAAAATCAATTTCACGCGGCACTGAAAGATCATCGCCTTGTTCAGCCATCTGCCGTAGCACCTGACCGTTCTCGTCATCAGGAAAACCAGTTTCACTGTTCATTGCTCACCCCTTCATCTTGCCCGTTATTTGGCCGGCCTTTAGGTCCGCTTGGGTCGAAAACGGGCATAGCATGTCACAGTTAAAAGCCGTGTAATTCGCGCAACCAGTCGTAACACGCACCGCATAGAAGCTTTATACCAGCGAATTCTTCTGATCTTTGATTCCAATCACCTGTAGTACCGCCCTCCAGAATGCGCACCGCTTCGCAAGCCGAACACCAGGCGTCACCTCGCGATTCACCTGATCAAAAGAAACCAACTTTTTCACCCGTTTGAAGCGCTCTAACCAGATGCTTGCAAACGTAGGTCTTTTGTTGTTCACCGTGTAGTTGGCAATGCATAAATCTCCATCCTCGCCTCAGCAACGTCCGCTTCGGGTCGAGAGCGGACGTTCTATTTTCCCCATTCGCCATACTGCCGACTAGGCATCATTCTTCTCTTCGCCAGACTTCCAGAATATTCATCTTTTCGTCGAGCTTCGCCCATAGCGGGGTATTTGGCACCCGCAAGTCTAGGGGGACAAGCTCGATATCAATGTCTCGCGGAGCCCCGCCTTGAGCCAGCCCACTTCCAGGATGCAAAAGCATCCTAAGAGTTCCGGGTGACAGCGATGCAAAGACAACCGCTGGCACGCGGTTGAGCCATTCGCTTGGGTACTTTGATCCCGCCACTTTCTCATCCCCTAGATACAACTAGACATGTCTGTTTTGGGTCGGTAGCGGACGCCTATTCGTGGCTACCGCGAAACCAGGAAGTCGCCACTATGAATTTTTCCGCATCTTCTGGTGAAGCGAACGGGCCGACCAAACTGCCAGAATGCCTATTCTTAAATGTGGTCCCTTCGAACCATTCTTGCTCGTCGATATATGCTTCACCATTGCGAAACTCCAGCACTTCAGCAGCTCGCTTTCCGTCCACGCTGTAGAGGGTGAACGCGCTTCGGTATTCTTGTCCATGTAGTGAAGACTTATTCATTCGTCGCCCTGCATTCCACGCTCATGGTTAGCTAAATACACTCGGCCGCCCGGTACGACTGAGGCGGAGCGCTCTTGAATTGCACGAAAGTAGGCAAAGTAACGCATGGCGTACTTGTTTCCCACTGGCGCTGTAGCGGACATGCGGGGCCAAAGTTCCTCAAAACCGACTTTCCGAAGCAGACGGGCGTACTCTTTGAACTCGCGAGGCGTATTGCCTGCAGCCAACATAGCTGCGACCCGCCGCCTAATGCGGGTTTTAAGGGCTGGCGAAAGATCCGCTCTCTTTAGAGCCCGTGCAGTATTGCTCTTAAGTACCCGGCCAAAGGGAAATGCAGTGTCTTGCTCCATGAACTCGACGCCCAGCGTTGCACAAGCAGTGTCACCAGCTTTAATGCCTTCAATAACCGACGCCATGATCGGATAGATCCAGGTCGCCTCAGGCCGCTTGTAGATCTCGGGCAGCAGCTCGCGAGGAGTCTCAACACCCAGTCGACCACAATACTCCAGGTACCGCTGCTGGACGGCTTCTACACTCCACATACCTTTGCCGTTGTAATCGCGAATGAACATATGCGGGCGCTAACGCTTGAGCTCAGCTGCAGTTGCGGCAGCCGTGGTTGAGGAAGCAACTGCGCGCGATCGGGCAAGTGACCGCTGCAGCGATTTATCAGAAGTCATGCCAATAAGTTTCCAGTTTTTTGAAAAAAACTCTCGATGCCTTTGCCGGGATTGTATCGAGGCCGAAATTCCTGAAAGCTGCGCTGCGCCAACTCGTACGAATTTGCGGGGATGGTAGAAAAAGCCCACGTTACCGATGGGCCTGAAAAAACGCCCTAGACCACACCGACCGTCATCTCAACGCTGCCCGCTTGAGACAAAGGTTCACGAAATCAATGAATTATTTCGAGCAGCCAAACTATGCGCAAAATCCGATGCACTTAACACATAGTTTTCCCGACTACGCATAGTCAGCAGCTGTTGCGAATCCGTAGCGCATCCAGAACAAGCGAAAATGCCGGTGACGGGTGCCGCCGGCTCGGGTAGTAGAGATGGAAGCCGGGAAACGGCGGACACCAATCCTCCAGCACCCGCACTAGCCGGCCCTCTTCGAGGTGGGGCGCGAATTCCTCTTCGGGCAGGAAGGCGATGCCCATGCCATCAAGTGCCGCAGCAACAATGTGCGGCGACGTGTTGACGATGACCTGCCCCTCGACGCGCACCTCCAGTTCACGGCGACGGCGCTCGAATTCCCAGACATAAAAACCACCTCCGGCTTGCCGCTGATTGATGCAGCGGTGCCGCACGAGCTCGCCAGGCGTCTTTGGCGGCGCATGCTCGGCAAAGTACGCAGGCGAGGCGACGGCAGCCATTCGCACTCTAGGCCCGATTGGTATGGCGATCATGTCCTTGTGCACAGCTTCACCGAGTCGCACACCAGCATCGAAGCGATCGGCAACGATGTCGCGCAGACCGTAGCTCACGTCAAATTCCATATTGATGTCGGGATAGTTGCGGAGCACGGGCACCAGCTTGGGCCAGATGATCGTGCGCAAGACATGGTCCGCGCAGGTGATGCGCACTGTTCCCGCCGGCTTGTCCCGTATCGCCGTCAGCGCGTCGAGTTCCGCCTCGATTTCCTCGAAGCGCGCTCCTATGGCTCGCACCAGGCGTTCACCGGCCTCGGTTGGAGCAACGCTGCGCGTGGTTCTGGTTAGCAGACGGATGTCGAGGCGTTCTTCAAGCGCACGGATCGTCTGACTGAGCGCCGATTGGGTAACGCCCAGCACCGCGGCTGCGCGCGTGAAGCTGCCTTCGCGGGCCACCGTCACCAAGGCGAGCAGATCGTTGAGGTTGCGTTTAGCCATCGGGCGCCTCGGGCATATTCATTAGTTTCACTAATATCTTCAATAAGGGTTTATTAGCTAGTCAAGGGCTCGTGCGCCCACAAGAATGCCAGGCATGGAAGCGATATGCCCGATGCCATCACGTAACCGCCGCCGGCTGTGCTCGACGTTCGCCTGTTTGGCTTGGGCGCTATGCACTTGTTGCTTTTCGGTCTCAGCAGCGATGCCTGCAGCCGAAATCGCGCCTCTTTTATCCCAGGAGTCCTCCGTGAAGATCCGCATGAATGTTGAGGGCCACGTCGTCTTCGCCACGCTGGACGACACGCCGGCCGCGCGCGACTTTGCGGCCCTGCTGCCGTTGTCGCTGACGCTGACCGATTACGCGCACATCGAACGCATCGCCGATCTGCCCCGCAAGCTCTCACTGGAAGGCGCTCCCGCTGGCGTAACGGTCGATGCCGGAGACCTGACCTACTACGCGCCATGGGGGAATCTCGCCATCTTCATCGAAAGCCGCGACTACTCGCGCGGGCTGATACGGCTGGGCCGGGTGACCTCTGGCCTTTCGGCGCTTCAGCACCCAGGGCCGCTCAACGTTCGAATCGAACGCGACGAATGAGCGTCATCGCGATTCCCCATTCGTTCTCAAGGAAAGCCGAGTGAAAAAGATCATTGCGTTATTTGCCCTGTTTCTGGGCACCTTTTCCGCATCAGGAGCAGAAATGTCCACCGACGCCGACAACTTCTACAAAAGCGACCGTGTCATCGTGCAGAAGGTGACATTCAAGAACCAGTACCACATGGCCGTTGCGGGCAACCTCTTCATCCCGAAGACGCTGGATCGAAGCCGGAAGCACGCAGCCATCGTGGTCGGCCACCCGATGGGCGCCGTGAAAGAACAAAGCGCAAACTTGTACGCCACAAAAATGGCGGAGCAAGGCTTCGTGACTTTGGCGCTCGACCTGTCGTTCTGGGGCGAGAGCGAAGGACAGCCTCGCAACGCCGTGTCACCGGATATCTATGCTGAGGATTTCAGCGCAGCGGTGGATTTCCTCAACACGCAGACCTTCGTCGATCGCAAACGAATCGGGGTCATTGGCATCTGTGGAAGCGGCAGTTTCGCCATCAGCGCGGCCAAGATCGACCCGCGCATGAAGGCCATTGCTACGGTCAGCATGTACGACATGGGTGCCGTCAACCGCAACGGACTAAGGCGCTCGCTCACGCTCGATCAGCGCAAACAGATCATTGCGGCGGCTGCAGCGCAGCGGGACGTGGAGTTCGCCGGAGGCGAAACCCGATACACCAGCGGTACGGTGGACAAACTCGACGCAAATTCCACGCCCATCGAGCGTGAGTTCTACGACTTCTATCGCACACCCCGCGGGGAATACACGCCGCCCAGTTCCTCGGCCGCGCTCACCACGCATCCCACATTGACCAGCAACGTGAAGTTCATGAACTTCTACCCGTTCAACGACATCGAGACGATCTCGCCGCGCCCGATGCTGTTCATCACGGGGGAGAACGCGCACTCCCGCGAATTCAGCGAAGAAGCCTACCGGCTGGCCGGCCAGCCCAAGGAACTTGTCGTCATCCCTGGCGCAGGCCATGTCGACCTCTACGACCGCGTGAACCTCATCCCGTTCGAGAAACTGGCAACTTACTTCCGCACCAATCTGGAGTGAGCCAGGGACATTCCCCCTGCTTCGACGTACTTATGAACCCGACCATCTCAACAAACAGCACAGGCGTCCCCAGCGGGGCCACGGCATGGGGCGGCGTGTTTGCGCTGGCCCTGGGTGCCTTCGCGCTCATCGCCTCCGAATTCATGCCGGCCAGCCTGTTGACCCCGATCGCATCGGATCTGCGCATCAGCGAGGGACAGGCCGGACAGGCCATCTCGGTTTCGGGCGCTTTTGCAGTGATGACGAGCCTGCTTATTGCGAAACTGGCAGGTCGCCTGGATCGGAAAACACTACTGCTTGGCTTGACCCTGCTGATGATCGTCTCCGGTACGGTCGTCGCTTTCGCGCCCAACCATGCCGTATTCATGCTGGGTCGCGCGCTGAGCGGGATTGCCATTGGCGGCTTCTGGTCGATGTCGACCGCCGTGGCCATGCGCCTGGTGCCCGCGCACCGAGTGTCGCGCGCGATGGCGATCGTCAACGGTGGCAACGCCCTGGCTACCGTGATCGCGGCGCCACTGGGCAGCTATGTTGCTGCTTTCGTTGGCTGGCGCTGGGCCTTTTTCTGCGTTGTGCCAATCACCGCCATCGCCCTCGGCTGGAAACTGATCAGCCTGCCACCTATGGCGGTCGAGGCCGACGCGAGATCCGGCAACGTGCTGCGCCTTTTGAAGAACCGTCAGGTTGCGCTGGGAATGACGGCGGTGTGCCTGTTCTTCATGGGGCAGTTCGCACTATTTACCTACCTGCGCCCTTTTCTGGAGACAGTGACGCACGTCAATGCGTCCACGCTGTCGCTATTGCTGCTCGTCATTGGCGTCACCGGCATCGTCGGTACGACCGCGATCGGGGAAGTGCTGAAGTTCGGCCTCTATCGGACGCTGGTCGTCATCCCCTTGGTGATGGCGTCGCTCGCGGTATCGCTTGTACTGGCAGGCCATTCATTGATCGCCACCGCCATCCTGCTTGGCATCTGGGGTTTTGTCGGCACGGCGGCGCCGGTGGCGTGGTGGACCTGGCTTGCGCAAACGCTGCCCCGTGATGCAGAGGCCGGTGGTGGCCTCATGGTGGCCGTCATCCAGTTCGCGATCACGCTGGGCGCGATTGTTGGCGGGCTCCTGTTCGATGCAAGCGGCCATGGCGCGACCTTCGGTGCCAGTGCCTTGTTATTGGTCGCCGCCGCTGGCGTATCCGTTATCGCGGCGCGCACAAGAACACCGGCGAGTTCCCTTGCCCATCTCGAAATCGCTGCATGCCGATAACTGGCCAAACTGATCCGTTGCGCATCCGCGCGAAGATCAATCTCTACGCGTTTTGGCTCCAATCAGTTGCTTTTCCTGAAGGCGCTGAGCATGCGGATGCCAGGGCTGGATTGAAGGGCTCGGCCACTTCGTCGGATCTGATACTGGACTCGTCATTTTTCGAGTTCGATTCAGACACAAGCGCATTGAAAATAACCCAAGCGGCCATCGCCCCGACTATCTGTGCCACCGCAAAACCCAGAAAATCACCCGGCCGGATGCCTGCAAAGGTCTGCGTAACCAAGCGAGCGATGGTCACTGCGGGATTGACGATAAGGACATAGAGCGCGCCTGCCGTTGCTCCTGCATTGGCGAGCAACGCAAGGCCATCATTCCCTCGGGATAGGGCCGCGCCCATGATGCCGGAGCCGACCACCGTTGCCAGCAGCAAGGTGGTGCCAAGGTATTCGGCGAGAAGCTTTCGGGAGAGCGACATTACAGCTCCGCCAGAAGGGCTTTCACGCGCGCCGCAATCTCGTCCCGCACGGCGCGGTAGCCGGCATCATCCATATGCTTCGGATCTGGAAGCCCCCAGTCTTCGCGACGCTTGGCAGGCACCCATGGGCAATTGTCTCCGCAGCCCATCGTGATCACGGCATCGAAATCACCGTCGATTTGGTCGAGGGATTTCGAATCATGCGTCGTCAGGTCATAGCCTAGTTCGGACATGAAGCGGATAGCCTTGGGATTGATCTGTCCAGATGGCATTGAGCCAGCGCTCAATGCTTCAACGTGGTCGCCGCCATAGATGTGCGCGAATGCCTCGGCCATCTGGCTTCGGTTGGAATTCTCGACGCAAACGAACAGCACGCGCTTCATCGTGTGTCACCCAGATACTTGATCATGCAGGTTGCTCAGCAGCAACCCGATTGGGGAGAACAGCAACTGGATCCCTTGTCCACCTTGGGCTTGATTGCTCGGATATCTGGTGAACACGTTGCTCCATCCGTAGCGCAGGCGGCGCCACCTGCGTGATACGTCGTGGCTTCGCCTGTGGTGTGGAAAGTTTCCCAACGCGTGCCTTGGGGATCTTCGGTCCAGAGCTTGTCGGATTTCGCATAGCAGCAAACCGCTGCGTCTTCGGGGATGACCGTGCCACCGGCAGCATCCAACCGATGTCCCAGTTCGGCAAGGTCGTCCTCGCTCTCCACTTGAATGCCAAGATGATCGATACCGGGTGCGCGACCCGTATTGGAAATGGCGAAATTGACCCGCGGGTTATCCAGCATCCACTTGGCATAGTCCGGCTTCGATACGATTGGCTCGGCAGCGAATAGCTGCGTGTAGAAACGCACGCTGGAAGGCAGATCGACGACATTGAGGTGAACGTGAAAGCGATTCATCGAGATGCTCCTGATTTGCGTGGTGCGCATTTAGTCGCGGGAGTACAGCCAGCCTTGCCTTCGCAGCAATTCTCAGTGAGATAAGCCAGTAGCTCGTTCATTTGGAGATAGTTCGCGCGGACGCGAATCACCCGTCCTTCGCGCTGGTCGTGAACAAGTGCAGCGGCGCGGAGAATGTTGAGGTGTGCGGTAAGCGTGGCCGGAGGAAGGTCCAGTAGCTCACGAAGCTCACCAACGGACATGCCATCCGGACCCGCCTGCACCAATTGGCGAAACGCGGCCAGCCGAGACTCGTGACTGAGGGCACTGAGGGCGTCGAGAGCGGTTTCGGTTTTCATGATTCGATAATTCCGGAATTATTGAATCATGTCAACAGCCGGGTCGAGCGTTTGATCGAGGCAGGGTCGGGGGCCGACGGGCTTCGCTATTCCCTTCCGCAACACTTTGAGCGCGTGCCTTTCGGAGCGCCGAGCTGCCATGAGCTGCAACCATCAAGGCAGACCTTGCGGGGAAAAGAGAAAAAGCACGCCTTATCGGGTGCGTCTCAACCACTCCAGAACGCGTCGCATCCACGCGTTTGCTTGGCCCGGGTTCCACACGAACGTGGCCACGCTTTCCGGCGGCATCGTGTATTCGAAACGCGTCTTGTCCTGCACGACTGAGACGGGAAACGCTTTCACATTGCTGTTCACCATCACCAGCACGATCGATCCATCGGAAGCGTTCTGGAACGCCACGTTGGCGAGGCCCTTGTCGTCGGTCATCGTGGATTCCACGCGAACGGCACCGGGCAGGACGAATTTACTGAAGTGGGCGAACGCGTAGTATTCGTCGTTGCGCGTCACCGTGCCCGTATGCGAATCGATCGTGACCACGCCCTTGCATAGCGCGCATCCGCCGAAATGCGGACCGTGTTGCTCGTCGAGCACCAGGTTCCAGTAGATGACACCACGCGCCCATTGCCTGGTTCCGGTAACCAGCAGCTCCCGGGTAAACCAGAGCAGTTCGCCGTTCATGGCCGACTCCCAATCGCCGCCGGAACATTCGGTGATGTAGGCGTCCTTTTGGGGATATGCGCGATGGACGCGGCCTTGCGCATACTGGCTGCCTTCATAGCAATGCCAGGCAACGCCATCGATATAGCGGGCGGCATCGGGGTCTGCCAGCACGCTCAGTGTCTGGTCGGCCTGGCTCCAGTTGTGATCCCATTCCAGAATCTGCGTCTTCTGGCTGCGGCTTGCCAGTTTTGGGCCGAGATATTGCGCGATGACGCGCGCCCGCGTAGCCGCCGGCATTTCCATACCGGGATACGTAATGGGTACGAAGCCGGGCTCGTTCTGCAAGGTCAGCGCGAAGATCGGGATGCCATAACCTTCATAGGCATCGAGAAACTTCACCAGATAGTCCGCATACGCGCTTTCGTACTGCGGCAGTAGCTCCCCGCCAATAAGGTTTTCGCTGGTCTTCATCCACGCCGGTGCGCTCCATGACGATGCGACGATGCGCAGTCCTGGGTTGATGGCAAGCACCTGGCGCACTGTCGGTATCAGGTCGCGCACCGTGGGCGTGACGTTGAAGTGCTGTAGCTGTGGGTCTGTCTGGCCGAAGGGAACATCGTCCAGGGTATAGGGCTTCAACGAGAAATCCGATGCGCCAATGGTCAGGCGCATCATGTTCAGGCCGAGATTGGGCGGTGCGCCATAGAGCTCGTGCAACAAGGCCCTGCGCTGGAAAAAGTTCAACTTGTTCTGCAGCAACCACGCTGATGAGTCCGTCATCGCCGCGCCGAAACCAACCATGGTTTGAAATGTTTTCTGCAGATCGATGACAACATCGGCAGGCGACGAACCGCGGGCGGTCATTTCAATGTCGGGTTGCCGTTGCAGCTTCAGTCGACGATCCGCCGTGCTCAGCCAAAGCTGGACGGCAGGCATTATCGTCCGTGCCGGAGCAACAACTTTGGGTTTTACGGCGGGGTACGTGAAGCGTGGCGCATAAAAGGCGGCCAGCGTAAGCAGGATGAGTAGCGTGATGGAGGCGATGACGGTGCGGTTGGAATCCATTCTTGGTTCATTCATGGCGTGCAAATCGTCCGGGCATCAAAGCCAGGTTCACTTATCCGGAGTCTGCGGATTGCGCTTGTCGCACACCGATCGTCCCCGCCGCAGCAAGATGTCTTGCTTGTTCCCATGATCGATGATGGTTTCTTTTTTGCCCCTGGCTCAACGCTCTGCGCGCGCCTGTGTGCGGCACATCACCAGGAAAACGTACATCCTTAACAGCCGGATGCATAGTGTTACAGACACACGACCGGCGGTTCGTCACTTTTTCTCCACCTGCCCCCTTGTGAATGGCTGCGGGTCGCTCCACTAGAATGATCGAATCCCGGAGCGCTATGGCGCAAGCATCGCGCAGCGCCAAGCCCGATCATCACGAGGATGGATCATCATGCGACACCCCCACCGCATTCTGTTGCAGACCACCATTCCCTTTGCTGCGGATGATTGGCACATCGGACGCTTTGCGCTCTTGCACAAGCAGTTGGCCGACATGCGCGGCAGTGATGGTCTGCCGCTGTTCGAAGTGACATCACGCGACCGCGATCCGCTCGGTGCTCCGGACAGCGTGCTTTGCCAACTGGATTCATCGACATTCGATGAGCTCTGGCTGTTCGCGGTGGATACGGGCGATGGGCTGACGGCGGCTGACTGCGAGGCTATCGGTCGGTTTCGGCGCCGCGGAGGCGGCTTGCTGGTCGCCCGGGACCACATGGATCTCGGAAGCTCGGTGTGCACGCTGGGCGGCGTAGGCGCCGCGCATTATTTTCATACGAAAAATCCCGATCCCGACCCGTCGCGGCACAAGGTCGACGACACGATCACCACTTCTATCTCCTGGCCCAATTACCATTCCGGCGCCAATGGCGATTTCCAACGCATCGAGCCGTGCCTGCCATTGCATCCGGTGCTGATGGATCCCGATTCTCCGGATGGCGCAATCCGCTTCCTGCCTGCGCACCCGCATGAAGGTGCCGTCGGAAAGCCTGAGCACGACGCATCGGCCCGTGTGATCGCCACCGGATGCAGCAAGCTGAGCGGGCGCTCTTTCAATCTGGCGGTGGCTTTCGAACCTTCTGCCGAGTCGGGGCCCGCCGTCGCGGTGTCGACCTTCCATCATTTCGCCGATTACAACTGGGATCCTTCGCTGGGATCACCGAGCTTCGTCAGCGAAGCACCCGGCGACGGACTCGCTCACTCGCCGGAGGCGCAACGCTCGATCCGCCGCTATGCGACGAATCTGGCGTTGTGGCTTGCGGGCCAACCGGTGGCACGCGCCTGATTGAAACTCGCTTGATCCCTTTAAGAATGCCCTACGCGACGGCAATCGCCCAGGTGATGAAACCGGTATTGATCACCGTGAAGATCAGGCCGGCGATAAATACGGCATCGGCAAGATATTCCAGCCTGTGATTGCGTCGGGTACTGCGGGTAC
>Ga0209674_100191_pt1 | contig 66206 bp, 55 predicted proteins | sample AraplaCvi_mMS_r2_FD_184279 | JGI IMG/M metagenome (GOLD analysis project Ga0209674, IMG submission 184279) | Arabidopsis root microbial communities from North Carolina, USA - plate scrape CL_Cvi_mMS_r2 (SPAdes) (version 2) | ecosystem: Host-associated > Plants > Roots > Endosphere | place: USA... | reverse complement strand
GCAGATCAGGCATCGCATGGTAGGCCCGGTACAGATAACTCGAACCGTCGACCAATAGCAGGGTCTTACCTTCAAGGCTTCGTTCTTCAGGCATTATGACTAAGAGAAAAGTGATTCCGAGTCTGCGTTCACTCGCAGATCAAGAGCGCGCAACGGCAAAAAAGGCCCGCGCATCGTGGCAGATGTTCACGATTATGGCAGAGTTTATCGAGGCGACCGAGTACCTCTCGGAGATTCGCCCGGCTGTCAGCATCTACGGTTCAGCACGCCTGAAACCGAACTCGCCGTACTACAAACTGGCCACGCAGATCGCGCGCAAACTTTCGGATGCGGGCTTCGCCGTGATCTCCGGCGGCGGCCCCGGCATCATGGAAGCCGCGAATAAAGGCGCGCATGCGGGCAAGGCGCCCTCGGTCGGGCTGAATATCGAATTGCCGCATGAGCAGTCCGGCAACCAGTGGCAGGACATCTCGCTGCGTTTCCGCCACTTCTTCACGCGCAAGGTCACGTTCGTCAAGAACTCCGACGCGGTCATCGTCATGCCCGGCGGTTTCGGTACGCTCGACGAACTGGCCGAAGTGCTCACGCTCATTCAAACCAAGAAGTCGCGCCACGTGCCGATCATTCTGGTGGGCGCCGAGTTCTGGGAGGGCCTGCTCGCGTGGTTCAAGAATTCGCTCACGCCAATGGGCCTCATCAATCCGACCGACATCGACCTCATGCAGGTGATCGACGATCCGGATCAGGTGCTCGAAGCGGTGCTGAAGTTCTACGAGGATCGCGAAGGCGCCGAGCCGCAGCCGACCAAGTCCGAAGAAGACCGGATGTTCTATCTGTAACGTGTGGGTCTAGCGTGACTTGTCCGCGCTCACGCGCGTAACTGGACGCCGAACGGGCAGCCTGTGTGCTGCCCGTTTTTGTTTCAGGTCTGCGGCGAAGCTTGAGCATGCGCCTCGGCTTGCGTGTCAGTGCCCTCGCCCTGATCGCCTTGCGCTTGCAACCATTCGCAGAACTGCGCGACGAGCGGCGCATTCGCGACCTCGCGCCGCGCGACCCACCAATAGCCGCGCGCGTCCAGGCGCGGTCCGGCAAGCGGCAAGACGAGGCGGCCTGACGCGAGTTCATCCGCCAATAGAGGCAAGGGGCCGAGCGCGACGCCAAGTCCATCCACCGCGGCCTGCAACGCCAGATAGAAGTGATCGAACGACTGCTTCTTGCGGCATTTCGCCGTGACGCCCGCCGCCGCCAACCAGTTGCCCCACGCATCAGGCCGTGTGTCCGAATGCAGCAAGACGTGCCGCGCGAGATCGTCGGCGGTGCGGATCGGCGAGCGCTGCAGCAGCGCAGGACTGCACACGGGCACCTCGGTTTCGCCGAGAAAATGGCCGCTCACGCAGTTCGGCCAGTGCGCGGGACCGCGCCGCACCGCAACGTCGAAACTGTCCAGTCTTTCCACGGGCGCATTCGACGTTGCAAGCCTCAGCTCGACGTTCGGCACCTTGCGCTGAAACTGATGCAGGCGCGGCAGCAGCCACTTCATTGCAAAGGTGGGCAGCGCATTCACGCGCAGCACATGCACGACGCCGGTGTCGCGCAGTTGGTCCGTGGCGTGCGCGATGCTGTCGAACGCGGCCTGAACCGTGGAGAGATAGCGGCGGCCGTCGCCCGTCAACCGGACACGCTTGCCGTGACGCTGGAACACCTGCACGCCGAGCCACGCCTCAAACGCTGCGACCTGCCGACTGATTGCACCGTGAGTCACATGCAGCTCGTTGGCGGCGGCGCTGAAGCTTTCATGACGCGCCGCGGCCTCAAAGGCGCGCAGTGCGGGAAAGGGAGGGAGATTGCGAGCCATGCTTGTGATTCTAGATCACAAAGCCGCGCCCAAAAATCGTTTTGTCGCGCGGCGGTTCGGCGCTAATCTTCCGAGCTTGAACGGGAAGCGAAGCAATATGGACCAGAACCTCACCTCACTCGATTCCGCAGAGGCACGCAAGCCCACACTGCGGGAGATTTTCGGCGGTTTTCTCGGCCTCGGGCTCATCTCATTCGGGGGCGCACTGCCGCTTGCGCGCCGCGCGCTCGTCGAACAGCGCCGCTGGCTAAGCGCCGAAGACTTCACCGATCTGCTCGGCCTTTGCCAATTCCTGCCGGGCGGCAATGTGATCAATCTGTCGGTGGCCGTGGGCATGCGCTTTCGCGGCATCCCGGGCGCGCTCGCCGGCATACTCGGACTGATTGCGGGACCGTCGCTCGTCGTGATCGGCCTGGGCGTGCTGTACGAGCACACGCAAGACGACCCGCACGTGCGTCATCTGTTTGCGGGGCTGGCGGCCGCGGCGGCGGGCCTGCTTATTTCGATGGCCGTGAAAATCCTGCTGCCGTTGCGTCACAAGCCGATGGCCGCGCTCATCGCCGCGCTCGGCTTCATCGCGATTGCCATCCTGCGGCTGCCGCTCTTGCCCACCATGCTGGTGTTGACGCCGCTCAGCATCTACGTTGCATCGAGGAATGCGCAATGAACGGCACTCTCGTTTCGCTCGCCATCATTTTCAGCCAGCTTTCGCTACTCGCATTCGGCGGCGGCAACACCATTCTTCCGGAGATGCAGCGCCAGGTGGTCGAGGTGCATCACTGGATGCCGGCCAGCGAATTCAGCGCGCTCTTCGCGCTCGCGCAAGCCGCGCCCGGCCCGAACCTGATGATCGTGACGCTGATTGGATGGCATGTGGCCGGTTGGCCGGGCATGCTCGTCACGTCGATCGCGAAGTTCGGACCGTCTTCGATCGTGACGATTCTCGCGCTGCACGCGTGGGACCGCTTCAAGGACCGGCCGTGGCGGCGCTACGCGCAATGGGGACTGGTGCCGGTAACGGCCGGCATCGTCGCGGCGAGCGCTGCGCTGATCGCGCAAGCGTCGGATTCGACCGCCATTGCATGGGCGATTACCGCGGTCACAGCAGCGATCGCGCTGAAGACGCGCGTTCATCCGCTGTGGCTGCTGGCGGCGGGTAGCCTGATCGGGCTGACGGGCTTTGGGCAGTAAGCAGGGCGCGCGCAGCGCCCGCACCGCGCGCTCGCCAAAGCCGGCTTACTGAAACGCCACTTCCGCGAAACTGCGCAGCTTGCGGCTATGCAAACGATGCAGTCCGTTCTCGCGCAACAGCTCCATCGCCTTCACGCCGATCTGCAGATGCTGATCGACCTGCGCGCGATAAAACTGGTCGGCCATGCCGGGCAGCTTCAGTTCGCCGTGCAGCGGTTTGTCGGACACGCATAGCAAGGTGCCGTAAGGCACACGGAAGCGGAATCCATTCGCGGCGATGGTCGCGCTTTCCATGTCGAGCGCAATCGCGCGGCTTTGCGACAGCCGCTGCACCGGCTCGCGATGATCGCGCAGTTCCCAGTTGCGGTTGTCGACACTCGCGACGGTGCCCGTGCGCATCACGCGTTTCAGCTCCACGCCGTCGAGCTGCGTGACCTGCGCGACCGCGCGTTCGAGCGCGACCTGCACTTCGGCGAGCGCCGGAATCGGCACCCACAGCGGCAAGTCGGCGTCGAGCACGTGGTCCTCGCGCACATAGCCGTGCGCGAGCACGTAGTCGCCGAGGCGCTGCGTGTTGCGCAGACCCGCGCAGTGCCCGAGCATGATCCACGCATGCGGACGCAGCACGGCAATGTGATCGGTGATGGTCTTCGCATTCGACGGCCCCACGCCGATGTTGATCATCGTGATGCCGCTGCCGTCCGCGCGCTTCAGGTGATACGCGGGCATTTGCGGCAGACGCGGCGGCGCGGTGCCTTCCTGCGCCTGCTCGCCGAGATTCTCGTTGTACGTGACGACGTCGCCCGGCTCGACGAACGACGTGTATTCGCTGCGATAGGCGCGCAGTTCCTCGTCGTCGGTATGGGCCATCATCGTGCGGCCGAGCTTGACGAATTCGTCGATATAGAACTGGTAGTTCGTGTACAGCACGTAGTTCTGGCAATGCGTGGGCGAGGTCGCCGTGTAATGCTTCAGCCGATGCAGCGAGAAGTCCACGCGCGCCGCCGTGAACAACGCAAGCGGATGCGGCTCACCGGGCAGCGGCTCATACGTGCCGTTCACAATGCGGTCGTCGAGCAGCGCGAGGTCCGGCGTGTCGAACACGTCGCGCATGAGGAAAAGACGCTCGCGATCCAGATCGCCTTCGAGGTGAATGCCCTCCGCAAAGGCAAAATGAATCGGAATGGGTTGCGTCGAAACGCCGACCTCGATCTTCACATGATGGTTCTTGGCAAGCAGCCGCAGTTGCTCACGATAGTAGTTGCCGAACAGATCGGGCCGCGTGACCGTGGTCTCGAATACGCCGGGCCCCGCGACGAAACCATACGAGCGGCGCGAGTCGATATGCGTGTTCACTTCGGTGCACACGCGCACGAATGGGTAGCATGCGCGCACCCGGCGCTCGAACAGTTCGTTGCGGCGATAGCGCGCGAAGGCGTCGCGCAGGAAAGAGGTGTTCGCTTCGTAAATCGCCGACAGGCGGGTGACAGCTTCGGCAGCATCGTCGAAGGATTCAGTCGGGAAACTGTTGGCGGGAGTTTGCACCGCGCGTTGATTGGTATCGTTGTTCATCTTCGTTCGCCTCTATTGATGAGATGACATTACCACGGAACCCGGGTTCGCCAAATGACCGCGCCGCCCGCGCGGCACGCGCTGCCGCGGGCGCCCGAAGATGGCGGACGCGTCGCGCGAAAGCGGCGCAAAATAAGGGGATCGCGCCCGTGGCAGAGGCTGGATTTGCTAGAATCGGGGCACCATTCCGGAGAATCACCATGAAGCCGCTCCTTCCCGTCGCCGTTGCACTGGCCGTGGCCTTTGGCAACGCCGCGATGGCTGCCCAGCCCGTCGACGACACGCCGCCCCCGGGCGCCCCGCAGTCCGCCAACGAACGCGCCGGCCTGCCCGATCTGGACAAGATCAACCGGCCGGCCGCTGAGGTCAGCTCGAAGGTCGAAATCAACGTCCCGCGCACGCCGAGCTTTTACGAGCGCAGCGCGAACGGCACTGAAATCACCGAATACCGCGACAAAGGCAAGCCCGTCGAAATCAACGTGCATTCGAACCTCGGCACGCGCTATCACATGAGCGCGCCGCTCGACACGTCGCCCGCCGTGCGCGACAACGGTCGTGCGAGCACGCGTTTGCCGTCGGTGAACCTCACTTATTGATCGATGCGGGCCGGGGCGCCGGCCTCGCCCGCCTCGTTGTTTTCATCGAGCATCCGCGGCTGGCGTGCCGCGGCTTAGCTGTAACCGTTTCAAGACCGCTGTTGCCGTGAATCCCGCTGCCGTTTGCGGACCCGCCCTTCGCGCGTTCGCCGCTGCCTTGACCACCGCACGCATTCCGCTGGCCGAATCGCGCCAGCCCGACCAACCTGATCCGACGTTTTCCGCATGGCTGTCTTCACCGCTGTCACCGAATCCCAACTTGCAGACTGGATGCGCCATTACGATCTGGGGGAGGTCGTCGAATTTCGCGGCATTTCATCCGGCATCGAAAACAGCAATTTTTTTCTGACGACGACGCGCGGCGAATACGTCCTCACCATCTTCGAAAAGCTCACAGCCGAGCAACTGCCGTTCTATCTGGACCTGATGCGGCATCTGGCCGCTCACCGTGTGCCCGTGCCGGACCCGATGCCGCGCGAGGACGGTTCTCTCTTCGGCATGCTGCTCGGCAAGCCCGCGGCGATCGTGACGAAACTCGAAGGCGCGCCGGAACTCGCGCCGGGCGTCGAGCATTGCATCGAGGTCGGGCAGATGCTGGCTCGCATGCATCTGGCCGGGCGCGATTACACCGGCTATCAGCCGAATCTGCGCAGCCTGCCGTGGTGGAAGGAAACGGTGCCGACCATCCTGCCGTTTCTGGAAGGCGAGCAGCGTGAGCTGCTGTCCTCCGAACTCGCGTATCAGGAGGCGTTCTTTGCCTCCGCCGATTACGCCGCGCTGCCCGAAGGCCCCTGCCACGCCGACCTGTTCCGCGACAACGCGATGTTCGCGCACGCCGCGCCGGAGACGGGCCACGAAGTGCGGCTCGGCGGCTTCTTCGACTTTTACTTCGCCGGCTGCGACAAGTGGCTGTTCGACGTCGCGGTGACCGTCAACGACTGGTGCGTGGACCTCGCCACGGGCAAGCTCGATGAGGCGCGCACGGAAGCGATGTTGCGCGCGTATCAGACCGTGCGGCCCTTCACCGCCGAGGAAAACCGCCATTGGGGCGACATGCTGCGGGCAGGCGCATACCGTTTCTGGGTCTCGCGCCTGTATGATTTTTATTTGCCGCGCGCGGCCGAGCTGCTCAAACCGCACGACCCCGGCCACTTCGAACGCATTCTGCGCGAACGCCTGTCCGGCGTCGCACTTCCTGGCATTCATACCTCATGCAACTGATCGAAGTCCCCGCGAAAGCCGGCTATGTATGGTTCCGGCAAGGCATCTGGCTGTTTCGCAAGAATCCGCTCGCGTTTCTGACGCTCTTCTTCACCTACCTGCTGGTGATGACGCTCGTCGCGCAAATTCCGCTGATCGGCAGCGTGTTGCCGCTCGCGTTCATTCCCGGCGTGGCGGTCGGTTTCATGGCGGCATGCCGCAACACGATCGCCGGCAAGCCGGTGTTCCCGACCATTCTCGTGGACGGCTTCCGCTCGTACGGCCCGGTGGTGGCGCGCCGGCTGATCGTGCTCGGCGTGTTCTATGTGATCGCGATGGCGCTGGTGCTGGCGGGCTCCGCGCTCGCCGACGGCGGCATGCTGCTCAAGGTGATGCTCGGCGCGGGCGGGGCCCTCGACCCCGAGGCGCTGGCCAACAGCAACATGCCGCTTGCCGTGGTCACGGCCTTCGCGTTCTACGTTCCGGTGGCCATGCTTTTCTGGTTCTCGCCGATTCTCGCGGCGTGGCATGACGTGCCGCCCATCAAGGCCATGTTCTTCAGCCTCGTCAGCTGCTGGCGCAATCGCGGCGCGTTCATCGTATTCGGCGCGCTGTGGTTCGCCGTGGCGATGACCGTATCGCTCGGCTTGTCGGCGCTGATGCAGGGACTCGGCGCGGGCGACTTCGCCTTTGCCGTGCTGATGCCCGCGACGATGATCGTCACCACCATGCTGTATTGCTCGTTTTACGCGACGTATCGCGGCTGCTACGGCGTGCAAACGCCGCAAACGCCGGATCTGCCGACCACGCCGGCGGCCTGAAACCTTTGAGGGCGTGACTTCGGCCGCGGTACGAACAACGGGCGGCCGGGTTCCGCTTGCTCGCGTGAGCGCTGTGCCTGCGGCGGCGGTCGCATCCGTTCAGACCTGCGTAAGCCCGCTCCGCAAACAGCCGTTTACCGCTCCACTTGCCGATGACACGCGTCCGCCATCTGAACGACAGCTTCGACACCGGTCTGGTCTGGTTCCGCCGCGACCTGCGTACAACCGATAACGCCGCGCTCTACTACGCGCTCAAACATTGCGAGCGCGTCTGGTGCGTGTTCGTGTTCGATACGACGATACTGCAACCGCTCGTCGACAGGTGGCAGACGCGTCATCCGGGCACGCAGGCGCAGGACCGGCGTGTCGAGTTCATTTTTGGCTCGCTGCGCGAACTCGACGAGGCACTGCGCGCGCAAGGCGGCGGCCTCGTCGTGTTGTATGGCGACCCGGCGGATCTCGTGCCGAAGCTCGCCGATCAGTTGCGCGTCGACGCGGTATGGACCAACCACGACTACGAACCCGCCGCCATCGAACGCGACGAAGCGGTGCGCGAGCGCCTGGCAGAAACGGGGCGCACGTTTCTCACGTTCAAGGATCAGGTGATTTTCGAGCGCGCGGAACTGCTGACCGGTCAGAACAAGCCGTTTACCGTCTTCACGCCATACAAGAACGCCTGGCTCAAACAATTGACGAGCTTCGATCTCAAGCCCTACCCGGTCGAAACTTACGCGAATCGTCTGGCCTCGTTGCCGCCGGCCCTGAACAGGCAGTTGCCGACGCTCGAACAACTCGGCTTCGCTCCGGGCAATCTCGCGGAGCTGGACTTGCCCACGGGCATGAGCGGCGCACAGCGGCTGCTGGACGACTTTCTCACGCGAATCGACAGCTACGCCGAACGGCGCGATTTTCCGGCCGTCAAGGGTCCGAGCTACCTCTCGGTGCATTTGCGCTTCGGCACCGTATCGATCCGCACGCTCGCGCGGCTCGCGCATGAAATGTCCCTGCAGCCGGACGGCCGTGGCGCGGCGACGTGGCTGTCGGAGCTCATCTGGCGGGATTTTTACTTCATGATCCTTGCGCATCACCCGAGGCTCGCGGGCGGCGCGTCGTTCAAGGAGGAGTACGACCGGCTGCGGTGGGAGCAGGGTCCTGAGGCGGACGCCGCCTTTGCCGCGTGGTGCGATGGCCGCACGGGCTACCCGCTGATCGACGCCGCGATGCTGCAACTGAACCGCACCGGCTACATGCACAACCGCCTGCGCATGGTGACGGCGAGTTTTCTGGTCAAGGATCTGGGTGTCGACTGGCGGCTCGGCGAGCGCTATTTCGCCGAACAATTGAACGACTATGATTTCGCCGCGAATAACGGCGGCTGGCAGTGGGCGGCTTCGACGGGATGCGATGCGCAGCCCTATTTCCGCATCTTCAATCCGATCACGCAGTCGGAAAGGTTCGATGCCGACGGCCGGTTTATCAAACGCTATCTGCCGCAACTGGGCAAGCTGCCGGCGAAATGGATTCATGCGCCGTGGCTGGCAGGCGCGCAACGGCTGGCGGAATTCGGTGTTGCGCTGGGCGACAACTACCCGGCCCCGATTGTGGACCACGCGCACGCAAGGGCGCGGACGCTAGCCCGTTTCGGTAAGTGAGCACACGCTCACAAGGGTGCAACAGTCCGACCGGAGAAAGACTGGGCATGAGCCCGAGGCGCAGAAAGCGAAACGCTCGCGCCGTGCACCGGCGTCTATTATTACCGCCGATGCTTCACTGAAGGCGTTCAGCTTAGTGCTGGCTCATCCACGACGGCTGGCGGAAGCTCGTTTCGCGATCCAGCTTGCGCATGCGGAATTCCAGGTCGTACAGGTCCGTTGCTTCAGCGAGGAACGCGTCTGCGCGCTCTTTGGCGAGTTGTTCGGGCGACTTCGTCAGAAACAGGAACAGGCGGGTAAGCAGGTACATGGTCAACCTCGACAATGAGTTTAGGCGTTAACGCCTAAGGGATAACCCGTATTATAGGGAAAACCCTAGGAGTGCGCCAGCACTGATTTCGAAGTGTTGTTCAAACGTCACCGGGCGTAGAACCAAGGCGCCGCGCCGCTTTCCTCGACGCCTGCCCCCACGCGCCGCTGGTGCTTGAAGAATTCCCAGATCATCGCGCTCGCGTCCGGACCTTTCGACGAATGGAACGGCACGGCGTCGTCGCCGCCGGCCCACGCGTGCGCGAGCCCTTGCACGCGGCACACGCGCACCACGCGCCGCCCGCTGCGGAAATAGTCGCGCATCGTCACGCCGCCTTTGCGCTCTTCGCGCAACTCGCCGGCTTTGCGCGCGCCGGTCGGATCGATCATCCGGTTGAGCCGCAAAAATTGCGTCGCAAGCTGGTCGGCATTGACCGGCGCGACCACATGGTCGGCGTCGCCGTGGATGATGATCGCCGGCATGCCGGGGTAATGCGCCACATCGGCCACCTCGTCGACGAGTTCGACGGGGTCGCGCCGCGCCCCGCGCCGCATCACGTCCATGGCGGTGATGCCGGAGCGGGCCTCGCCGAAAGCGGGCCCGGAATGCAGCGCAACCGCCGCGAAGCGCTCCGGAAAATGCAGCGCCAGCAGCGCCGTCAGCCCGGCGCCGGCTGAAATTCCGGCGACGTACACCCGCTCGCTGTCGAACCCATGCTGGGCAACGAGGGCATCGACAAGCGACACAACCGCGCGCGCCTCCGCGCCGCCCGCGCTTTCGCCTGCGTCGTACCAATGCCAGCAGCGGTGCGAATGCGCGTGCTTCGACTGTTCCGGATAAACCACGGCAAAGCCGTAGCGGTCCGCCAGCACGTTCATGCGCGTGCCTTGGGCGAATTCGTCGATGGATTGCGTGCAGCCGTGCAGCATCACGACGAGCGGCATGCTGTCGAGCGCATGGCCCGACGGCACATACAAACCATATTGCAGATGATTGACGAGCCGCCCGGGCGCCGCGGGCGCCGAATGAAACGAGCGCGTCCAGGCGCCGCTCGCCCACGCCGCCGCGCGCGGACGAACCCGCGATTCGCGCGCGCTCTGGCGCGGCGCCTCGCGTTTGGCCGGCGCACGGAGCGCCGCGGACTTGAGCGGGCGGACTTTGGTCGACGGCTTGCTGGTCGCCGGACGGGCTGGGCGCGTGGTGGTGCGCTTCGCGGTCTTCTGCGCGTGCTCGGTTTGAATCGCCAGCAGGCGCTTCAAACCGCGAAGCCAGATGTTCGATAGACTTTTTGCCATCGGCGCAAAACCTCGCAAAAAGGGGCAGGATGGTGGGACGAAATGTGCTTCTTGTGCAATGCACAATAACATCAATCCGCACGCTATGCAGGACGCTTCAAACGAATTCCGCCGCTGCCAACCGTGCCCATCACCGGCCGCCAACGGGCAGCCGCCAGCCCGCCGCAGGCTACCCGCGACAGCCGCCGATGAACCTTGCCGGCGCGCCGCTATCCAAGTGCGAGCTGGCCCTGAGCTGCCCTGTTAGCAAGCTAACGTCCCGCGGCAAAAAGCTTTTTTGCCCGGCGCCAGCCGCCGGCACAGCCCGTCTATACTGGCGGTTATCCCGGCGCGTCGGCGATTCATGCCGTTCGCGCGTTGCAGTGTGATATCCATAATTCTATGCGGCTCTGATCGCCTGTCCCGATGCCCGAATTGTCCGACCACCTGTGGTACTCCATCACCAGCCTCGGCGGCGCCGGTATGACGCTGCCGCTCGCGTTCGCCATCGCGCTGTGGCTGGCGGTCGGCTACACGTGGCGTATGGCGGCGGGCTGGCTGCTGTTGCTCGGCGCGGCCATTGGGCTCGTGACCGTCACAAAGCTGGCATTCCTCGGCTGGGGCGTGGGCGTGCGCGAGCTCGATTTCACGGGCGTGAGCGGCCACGCCATGCTCTCTACGGCGGTGTATCCGGTCGCCCTGTTCCTGATTCTGCTGCGAACGCATCCCTCCGTCCGGGTGCTGGGCGTGCTGCTCGGCCTCGCCGCCGGTATGGCGGTGGGCTTGTCGCGCGTCGTGCTGAGCGCGCATTCGCCTTCGGAAGCCATCACCGGCTGTCTCGTCGGCGCGCTCGCTGCGCTGCTGTTCGTGCGGATGGCATGGAAGGCCCAGCCCGAGCGCCTTTCCGCGTTTCCCGTCGCGGTGAGCCTGATGGTGCTCGCTGTGTTGATGCACGGCGTGCATGTGCCGACGCAGCGCTGGGTGACCCACATCGCGCTGAAAGTGTCCGGCCATGAGCGGCCGTTTATCCGCGCGAAATGGAAGGCCGTACGCGACGTCCGGCCGGCCGCCGCCCCGCTCTCGCAAACGCGCAACACCCTCGCGCCGCCCGCTTCCCTTCACGTGTGAATCTTTGCCGGTCCGGCTTGCGCCGCAGTATTTGACCGGCCGAATGTCCGTCATGCCCGCGCTATAACCTCGTGTATATTACGATAGACGTTTTAACCACCGCTCCGGCGCGCGCCGGACTTTCACACGTTCATGACACCGTCCCGCCGTCTGCTGAAACAAGCGCTATGGGCCGCCGGCGCTATTTGCCTTGTCTTTAGCGCCAACGCACGCGCCGACGAGCTGGTCGTCTCGGCCGCCGCCAGCCTGACCAACGCATTCAAGGCCGTGAGCGAAGCCTTCGAGAAGCAGCACGCGGGCACCAAGGTGCTGCTCAACTTCGGCGCTTCCGACGTCCTGATGCAGCAGATCGCCAAGGGCGCACCCGCCGACGTCTTCGCCTCCGCGGATCAGAAGGCCATGGACAAAGGCGCCGCCGAGAAAGTCATCGTGCCGGCCACGCGCCACGATTTCGCGGCCAACTCGCTCGTACTCATCGTGCCGGTAGACAGCCGTTTCGCGCCGTCGAGCCTGAATGAGCTGGCGTCGTCGAACGTCAAGCGGATTGCTTATGGCGATCCGGCGTCCGTGCCCGTCGGCCGCTACACGCAAGGCGCGCTGCAAGCGGCGGGCGTGTGGGACGCCGTGAGCGCGAAGGCCGTGCTCGCGGCCAATGTGCGTCAGAGTCTCGATTATGTGTCGCGTGGCGAAGTCGACGCCGGTTTCGTCTTCGGCACCGATGCCGCCATCGTGCCCGGCAAGGTGAAAGTGGCGCTGAGCGTGCCGACGCAAACGCCGATCACCTATCCGATCGCGCAAGTGGAAGGCAGCCGCCACGCGGCGGACGCGCAGGCCTTCGTCGACTTCGTGCTGTCGCCGGCCGGTCAGGCGGTACTCGCAAAGTACGGCTTCAAGCCGGCTCACTGATCCACACACGCCGACACGGCCGGAAAAATCATGCAAGACGCCTGGATCCCGCTCATGCTGTCACTGAAAGTGGCGGGCTGGGCGACCGCGCTCAATCTCGTGTTCGGCGTCGCGGCCGGCTTCGGCTTGTCGCGCTGGCGCTCGGGCGCGCGCGACGTGGTGGATTCGCTGCTGACGCTGCCGCTCGTCATGCCGCCTACCGTGCTCGGCTACTACCTGCTGGTTCTGCTCGGACGGCGCGGCGTGATCGGCGCCTGGCTCGACCGCTTCGACATTCAGCTGGTGTTCACGTGGCAAGGGGCGGTGGTTGCGTCGACGGTGGTCGCGTTTCCGCTCGTGCTGAAGTCCGCCCGCGCCGCCTTCGAAGCCGTCGATCCGCAACTCGAGCGTGCCGCGCGCACGCTCGGCATCAGCGAAACCGCGCTGTTCTTTCGCGTGAGCCTGCCGCTCGCCGCGCGTGGCATTCTCGCGGGCGGCCTGCTGGCGTTCGCCCGGGCGCTCGGCGAGTTCGGCGCCACGCTGATGATCGCCGGCAATTTGCCGGGCCGCACGCAGACGCTTTCGGTGGCGGTCTACTCAGCCGTGCAAGCCGGCGACGACAGCACCGCGAATTTCCTCGTAATCGTGACTTCGGTGACGTGCGTCGTGATCCTGCTGCTCGCCGGGCGGCTCGTGCCGCAGCGCACGCTTCTGGTTTCCCGCTGACATGCCGCTTAACGTCGACATGCGCAAAACATTGGAGAGCGCCGAGCGCCGCTTCACGCTCGAGGTCGCGTTCAATGCGAGCACGCAGCGCGTGGTGCTGTTCGGCCCATCGGGCGCGGGCAAGAGTCTGACGCTGCAGGCTATTGCCGGTCTGCTGCGTCCCGACGAAGGCACGATCGCGCTGCACGGCCAGGCGCTTTTCGACAGCTCGCGCGGTATCGATCTGAAGCCGCAGGCGCGCCACGTCGCGTATCTGTTTCAGGACTACGCGCTCTTTCCGCATCTGAACGTGCGTCAAAATATCGGCTTCGGCTTGCAACGCGGCTGGCTCAATCCGCGCGCGCGCAATCGCGTTGCCGAGGTGGATTACTGGCTGGATGCGCTGGAACTGCGCAGCGTGGCCGGCCACTATCCGGCGCAGCTTTCCGGTGGACAGAAGCAGCGCGTGGCGCTCGCGCGGGCGCTCGTCGCCCGGCCGCAACTGCTGTTGCTGGACGAGCCGTTTTCCGCGCTGGACAGCCACTTGCGCCAGCGCATGCGGCAGGAGCTGTCCGAGCTGCAAACCCGGCTTGATATTCCGATGGTGTTGATCACGCATGATCCCGACGATGTCGCCGCCTTCGGCGATCAGGTCGTGCAGATCAGCGACGGTCGCGTTCGCGAGCATCAGGCCTTCAGCGGCTATGTGCGCAGCGAGACTTGAGTTCGAACGGGCGCCTCTGCCCTTTCGCTATCCTTGCGCTAGCGGCTTCAGTCCTTCACCCCCAGTATCACGCTCGATGCCTTGAACGCCGCGACGGCGCTGGCACCTTCGGCAAGACCGAGCGAATCGGCGCTCTGATTCGTGACCACGGCGGTGACCACCGCGCCGCCATCGAGCGCGAGCGACACCTCGGCGTTCACAGCGCCGCGCTTCACGTTCTGAACCACGCCCCGCAACTGATTGCGCGCCGACAGTTTGAGCGGCGCGCCGCCTGTGTCTTCGACGAACAACACAACCCACGACGCCTTGATCAGCGCGAACGCCGCCGTGCCGACGGCAAGGCCGAGCGCCTCCGTGCTTTCGTGCGTGAGCACGGCGACGATCGTGTGGCCGCCTGGCAGCATGAGCGAGACCTCGTCGTTGATCGAGCCGCGCGTGATGTGGGAGACAGTGCCATAGAGCTGGTTGCGCGCGCTCGTCTTCACACCGATGCGGCCGATCAGATCCCAGTCCGTCGCGAAACCTTCGATGGCCGCGCCCGCGCGCTCCAGAAACCGCCGATGCTCGCGCTCCACCGCGCGAAAAGTGTCGATCAGCTTCTGCGCGCGCGGAGTGAGCGTGGTGCCGCCGCCGCCCTTGCCGCCCGTGAGCCGCACAACGAGCGGCTCGCCGGCGAGGTTGTTCATTGCGTCGACCGCGTCCCACGCGCCCTTGTAGCTCATGCCGACGGCTTTCGCGGCACTAGTGATGGAACCCGTCTCGCCGATCGCCGCCAGCAGCGCGATTCGCGACGCGCCGCCGAGCGTGTTGGCGCCGGCCTGGAACCACACGGAGCCGCCGAGTTCCAGCGGCTCGCGGGATGAATCGTTACTCTCTGATGCCATGGCGGGCAGGGTCGCGAAATGATTGCAGGACAGCGAATCATTATAGCGACCGGCCTTCGCGCCCCGCGCTCGCGGCCAATCCGACAGCGCCGCCGGCATTCATACAGGCGCGCTCGCTCAAACCGCGTACTGCGCGATTCCATTACCGAACGACCAGTTCTCCTTCTGCACTTCGACGAGATTGATCAGTACGTCCTCGCGCCGCAGTCCCGGCGACTCATGCAACTCGTCGACCATGCGCTCGTAGAGCGCCTTCTTCTGCTCGAGCGTTCGGGTGTTGCTGACGGTGATCTGGATCATCACGAGGTCGTCCGTTCGCTGGATATTCAGATACTGGCTGTCATACACAAAATTGCCGGCGTCGTGCTCGGTGATCAGCATGAAGATGTCGTCCTTCGGCACATTGAAGGTCGCGACGAGCGCGCGCTGAATGCTGTCCGTGAGCGCCTTCCGGTATTCCACGGGCTTGCCGGCGCGCAGAGCGATGCGGGTAAAAGGCATGGCGGTTCTCCTTCGAGGTTGGTGAAAACATGCACACAGCGTAGCCGCGCTCCATCATAATGAATAGACATTACCGGCTATTTCATCTATGTTGAACGGAAATGAAAGTGCTCGATCTCGATGCCGTCCGGGCGTTCGTGCTGGTGGCCGATCTGTCCAGCTTCACGCGCGCCGCCGACGCGCTCGACACCACGCAGTCCGCCGTCAGCCTCAAACTGAAGCGGCTGGAAGCCTATTTGGGCAAGCAATTGCTGGAGCGCACGCCGCGCGTGGTGCGCCTTTCCGTCGACGGCAAGGCGTTTCTCGGCGCCGCGCGCGAACTGTTGAGCGCGCATGAACGGGCGCTGGGATCGCTTTTGGGGGAACGTCGGCGGCTCGCGCTCGGCCTCAGCGAGCACGTCGCGGGGCCTGACCTGCCGCACTTGCTCGCGCGCCTGAATGCGCACGATCCCGCGCTCGTGGTGGAACTGCATCTGGGCACATCGGCTGCCTTGCTGGCTCAGTTCGACGAGCGCCGGCTGGACGCGGTGATCGTCCGCTACGGCGCGGACGAGCCGCCGCGCGAGGACGCCCACGTGTTGTTCAGCGAACCGCTCGGCTGGCTCGCGACGCCGGCATGGTTGCCGCGCGTCGGCGAACCTTTGGCGCTGGCGCTGCTGAGGCCGCCCTGCAATGTGCGCGACGTCGCGCTGCGCACGCTGACGGAAGCGTCGGTGGCATGGCAGGAGGTGTTTGTCGGCGGCGGCGTGGCGGCCGTCGGCGCGGCGGTCGCGGCGGGACTCGCGGTGTCGCCGCTTGCGCGCCGGGTGGCGCCGCGCGGGTTGGTCGATGTCGGCGCGCGGCTCGGCTTGCCGCCGTTGCCCGACTCGCGCGTGACGCTGCATTCGCGCGTGCGCGACGAGCGCTTGAAGGAAACATTGCGGCTGGTGACGAGCGGCTTGGGGGGTGGTTAGCGGGCCTTGGCGGGCGGTTAGCGGGTGATTCGCCGGTGATTCGCCGGTGATTCGCCGGCGATTAGCGGGCGATTAGCGGGCGATTAGCGGGCCTTAGCGCGCGGCCAGCGGGTGTTAGCTGCCGCCGTTAGCAGCCAGTTGTTAGCGGTGCTTAGCGGACGATTAGGTCCGCGGGCAGTTAGAGGGCATTCCGCCGCTCCGGCCGCAGCGCCGACGTTCGAACCGCTGCGCGGCTCCGCGGCTCAGTGCAAGATCGGCGGCAGCGAGCCGCTGCGGGCTGTCGCGGGGTTTGCCGCGGCGTCTGCCTGATCGGCTCTGGCAGGAGCGGCAGGAACCGCCGGGGTCGGCTGCGTTGCCGTGCCTTTCGCCGTTGCACCGGTCGTCATCGCACCGCCGTGCGCTGCGCCAGCCTGCGCTGCGTCCGCATGTGCGGCTTTTGAGGAGTCCGCAGGAGACTTGCCCGCATGTGCGGTTTTTGCAGCTTCGGTATGGGACTTGTCTGCGTGAGCAACAGCCGCGCGCTTCTGCTTTGCGTCGTGAACCGCACCGGCGCTTTCATGGCCGGGTCGCGTCGCCGCATGCTTAACACCCTCTTTTGCCTTCGACCTCCCGGCCCGCGCAGATGCCGCAGCGTGTTTCGCGGCAGTCTTCGTGTTCGCTTTCGACGCGGTCCGCGCGCCGCTTGCGCCCTGCCCCTTCGCCGCGCCGCGTCCGGCATGCGCGCCGACCTCGGGCGGATTCCACACCTCGGTATAACCGTTGGCCATGGCCGCGCCGGACGCACACCACACCGCGATTGCCGTTGCTACTGCTCGAAACCACATCTGCTGAACTCCCATGCCTTTCCCTCGATAGAGCGAGCCGGGATTATATTCCCTTGCAAAAATCCGAAAATGGACTAGCATAATCAATAAGTACATATAAGGACTTACCCGCTCATGGCTCACGCCGCCCGCGCCACCCAGTCTGAAGCGCCGATTCGTCGGCCGCTTTCGGAACCCTCGTTTGCGGAAATGTCCGCAGCGGGTTTGCGCGCCTTCTTCAACATCGCCCGAGACTGGGACTTGAGCGCCGAGGAGCAAATCGTTCTGCTCGGCTCGCCGGGCCGCTCCACTTACTTCAAATGGAAGTCGGCGCCGGAAACGGCGCGCCTCGCGCGCGACACGCTGGAGCGTCTGTCGCTGCTGCTCGGCATCTACAAGGCGCTGCAAATCCTGCTGCCGCAGCCCAGCGCCGCGGACAGCTGGATCAAGCGGCCCAACAGCGCGCCGCCGTTCGGCGGCCGCCGCGCGCTGGACCGCATGCTGGCCGGCAACATCAGCGACCTCGTGGCGGTGCGCCAGTATCTCGACGCCATGCGGGGCGGCTGGGCGTGACACAACCGCATTGGCAGGACCGCTGGCGCAGCGCGCCGCTCGATTGGACGCCCGCGTATCGGGTCATTCCCACACGCTTTCCGGCCGTCAATCTGTTCGACCGGGTGGCATCGGCGGAAGATTTCGACGCGCTCTATGCGCTCGAAGCCATGACCAACGACCGGCTGCGCACGGAAGTCGGCGAACTCGATCTCGTGCCGCGCGAAGAACGCCGCTTCGGGCCGGGCTATGGGCCGATCATGGCCGCGCTTACGCATCTGAATCCGCTTGGCAGCCGCTTTTCGGACGGCAGCTACGGGGTGTTCTATTGCGCCCGCACGCGCGCGACGGCTATCGCCGAAACGCGCTATCACACGGGCAAGTTCATGGAAGCCACCGCCGAGCCGCCCATGCGCCAGCAAATGCGGCTCTATACGGTGGTGGCGCAAGGCGACGTGGTGGACCTGCGCGGCGATCCGAAGCTGGACCTCGCGGTGCTCTCGCCGGACGACTACCTCGCCGGTCAGTCGCTCGGACGCGCGGTGCGCGAAGCGGGCGCGCCGGGCATTGCGTATCCGTCAGTGCGCGATCCGGAGGGCGAATGCCTTGCAGCCTTCAAGACCACGCTGCTGCGCGACTGTCATCACGCCGCCTATCTGGAATACAACTGGAACGGCACGAGCGTGGATATGGTGTTCGAGCTGAGCCAGGTCGGCTGAGCGCGTTCACAAGCGCGAACCAGCGGGAACACGCGGGAATCAGGGCAGCGCCAACGCCGCGGCGCCTTCCGCGCGCGCTTCTTCCACGGAAATGGACCAGCGCCGCAGCGCCCTCGGCTCGACGAGCGTGAGCCGGCCGCCGGGCCCGAAGGCGCCGGTGTCGATAAAGACCTGCGAGCCGATCTGCTTGATGTCGCGCATCGGCGTGTGGCCGCAGTAGGTCAGCGACAAACCGCGCTGCCGCTGCGGATCGCCGTTGCCCATGGCGAGCTCGCGTCCCCACAGCAATTGCTGACGCGTCTCGGCGGAAAAATTGCCGGCGTCCAGTTCGGCGTCGGTGCCGAAGAATTCGGCGTGCAGAACATTGAAGCGCTCCGGACCGCTGCCGACCACGCGCGCCAGCGGCAACGTGCGCAGCCGCTCCGCGTAGCGACGCAGGCTCTCGTCGGGCAGATTCGCCGCCCACGCGCCGCCAATGCCGTACCACCACTGACGCCGCAAGCGGCCGTCGGCCACGGCGCACAACGCGTCTTCATGATTGCCCAGCACAGCGAAGAACCATGGTCTGTCGAGCAGTGCGAGCGCCTGCTCGGAATGCTCGCCGCGGTCCACCAGATCGCCCACCGAGAAAAGCCGGTCGCAGGCGGGATCGAATGAGACGAGGCGCAGCAGATAGCGCAATGCGTCGACACAACCGTGCAGGTCGCCGACCACAAAGTCGCGCCCGCTCCGGTTGGCCGGGTGATGCTGAACAGAGATGTCGAGTACGGAAGCCATAAGCTCATGATAATGCGCGATGCCGGCTACGTATGCGCGCTGCCTCTCGTAGCGCCGCAATCCAAAGCGCAAAGTTGACACAGAATCACGCGAAAACAGCGCGTTCCGGGAAAATCTTGCCGGAAACGGGGCGCTCCGCGGCGCGTCCTTTGCTGGCTTCGCAAATCGCTAATGCCGCTTGCGAGCGCGGCAGGCGGCGCTCGCGTACGGCGGCTCATACACGAATTTGACGAGTACGCGCGAATGAAGTTGCGCATGCACAGGCCGGCGCCTGCATTCCGCTTTCGGTTGAAAGGAGCGCGCAAGGCCGTTGCGGAACACTATGTGTGCGCTGCGCTCGCTCTCGAACGGTGCACGGCGCGTACGAGTAGAATCCGCGACACTTGAGCGCCTCACTGCCCACTCCATGTTCACCAAATACTATCCGCAGACGCTTCGCAACCGCCCGCGCATGCTGATCGCGCTCGTGTTCGGCATCGTGGCTGCCGCGTTGATGCCCGCGCACATGCGCCCCATGGTCCGTGTGCTGGTCGGCTGGGACACCACGGTGTGGAGTTATCTCGTGCTGATCTGGGCACATATGGCCGCCGCGGATGAGCACCGTGTGCGCGAATCCGCTCGCCGCGACGACGAGAACGCGGGCGTCGTGCTGTTCGTGATCTGTGCGGCCACGATTGCCAGCATTGCCGCGATCGTACTCGAGCTCGCTTCGGCAAAGGGCACTGCGGGCGCGTCGACGGTATGGCACTACACGCTCACCGGACTCACGCTCATCGGCGCGTGGTTCATGATTCCCACCATCTTCACGCTGCACTACGCGCGGCTCTATTACGACACCGACGCAAGCGAAACGCCGCTGCTGTTTCCGGATCAATCGCTCGTGCCCGACTATTGGGACTTTCTGTACTTCTCGTTCACCATCGCCGTTGCTTCGCAGACATCCGATGTGGTGCTGCGCTCGCGCACCATTCGCCGGGCTGCGCTCGCGCAATCCATTCTGTCGTTCTACTTCAATGTCGCGGTGCTCGGCTTGTGCGTGAACATTGCGGCCGGCCTGCTCGGCTCGTGATTTCAGACGCTGGGCGGCAGCGTCGTCGCAGCGGTAACACGTCCTCTCTCACGTCGGGTCCCGTGTAAAACGCGGACCATAGCGGCCCGTTTTACACGGGCTCGCACCATCCCGCAGCGTCGCGCGCCGATCTTCGCCGCAACCCTTCCTGCAAGGGCACCCGCAGCCCTCGCACGCTCGCCTGGCCCGCTCACTGGCACAGGCTTTGCTGACTTCCGCAGACGTTCTGGCCGGCCCGAGTCGCGACGCCTGGCGGCGAGGCACCCGTAACTGGCCAGCGGCGTGACGATCTTTGCACTACATTGACCAGTACGCGCCGTCAGTCTACGGATCGCGCGGCAGCCGGCTCTGGAAGCCCAATGAGCGCTGTGATCGCATGCCAATTGCATCCACACCGCAGCAGGACAAATCTGGAAACGACCGATGGAACCTCCAAACGGGTACGCGCCGCGGATCTATTTTTTTCATTCACTTCTGGTTGGGCCGCTTGACGCGTGGCCTGCGCAGTTCGCTCATGCGGCCGCGCTCGGCTTCGATCACGCGTTGATCGGCAGTCTCTTCGAGCCGGGGCGCGCGAGCCATGGTCAGGTGGTCGGCAACCACGCGCGCCTGCATCCGGTGTTCGAAGCCGAGCAGCCCGCCGGCGACGCCATCCGCACACTCGCCGGCGAGGCGCGTTCGCACGGCCTCACCTTGCTGGCGGATCTCGTGATCGACCGCGTCGCCGCCGATGGCGCGCTTTACGCCGAGCATGCGGACTGGTTCCATCCGCTCGAAACGGAAGAAGCGCGCCTCGATCCGCGCCACGTGCATCGCGAGGACAACGTCGCGTATGCCAACTTCGGCGATGCCGGCACGCGTGCCGCGCTCGCCGACTGGTGGACGCAGCAACTGCTCGCGCTCGCCGCGGCGGGTATCGGCGGTTTTCGCTTCGATTCGCCGCATCGCGTGCCCGTGGAGGTCTGGCGGCAACTGCGCGACGCCGTGCGCGCGGCTCATCCCGACGTGCGCTTTCTCGCCGCCACGCCCGGCCTCGCCCGCAGCGATCTTGCCGGACTCGAAGGCGCCGGCTTCGACAGTGTGTTCTCGTCGGTGCGCTGGTGGGACTATCGCGCGAGCTGGATGGTCGAGGAGCACGCCGCGCTCGCCCGCATCGGCGGGCCGATCGCTTTCCCCGAAGCGCCTTACGGCACACGGCTCGCCGCCGAGCTGAGCGATCCGCACGATTCGGGCAGCGTCGAGCGGGCTTATCGGCGGGCGCTCTTTACCGCGTCCGCTGTCGGCACCGGCTGGATGATGCCGATGGGTTTCGAATACGGCGTGAGGGAACCGATGTCGCAGACACGAGGCGACGCGTCGCAATTCGCACTCGCGTGCCAGGCGAAACGCTTCGACCTGTCGCAACCCATCTCGCACGCCAACGAACTGCTGCGCAACGCGAAGGCGCTGCAGGTGAACGGCGAACTGCGCCCGTTGAGCGGACCGGGCGCGCCCGCGGCTGTGCTGCTGCGCGCCGATCAGCCCGACTTGCGCGAAGCCGGCGAAGCGGTGCTGATCGCGATCAATCCCGAACTCGGAGCGCCGGTGCGCGTGGATCCGGCGCGCTTCCTTGCCGGTGTGCCCGGCAACTTCACGCGCTTCGTTGCGCTCGATGCGCCGGGCCGCGCGTCGCCCGCGGCGTTGACACCGTTCACGCTCGCGCCCGGCGCGGTGCGTCTCTTTCAGGCCGTGACGGAAAAGCCGATCTGTCTCGCGCCGCCCATCGACAAAGCGAACAGCAAGCGCAGCGGACGCAAGACGGTGCTCGAAGCGATCAACGCGCCGCGCGTCGCGATTGAAAGCGTGATGCCTTCCGTCGACAACGGCCGCTTCGCGGCCAAGCGCAGCGTGGGCGAACGCGCGGAAATCAGCGCCGCGATTTTCGCCGAAGGCCACGACAAGATCGCCGCCGCCGTGCTGTGGCGCGCCGCCGACGAAAACACCTGGCACGAAGTATTGATGGCTCCGGCGCAACCCGCGGGCCTCGACATCTGGAAGGCGCGCATTCCGCTCGAACGCATGGGCCGTCATGAATTCACCGTGATTGCGTGGCGCGACGACTTCGCTTCGCTCGTCGAGCACGTCGAGAAAAAGTTGAAGGCGGGCCAGACCGTCGAGATCGAACTCGACGAAGCCGCGCATCTGTTCGCGCTCGTGCTCGCCGAAGTGGAAACAGCGGAAGGCGCGGACAAGGCGCCGCTCGAACATATCGTCACGCAGTTCAGGAAAGCCGACGACGAAACGAAGCTCAAGCTGCTGCTCGACCCCGCCACCGCGAAAGCGATGACCGCCGCGCGCCACCGCCCGTTTTTAAGCCGCGATCCGGTGACCTACAAGATCGACGCCGAGCGCACCGCCGCGCGCTTTGCGAGCTGGTACGAGATCTTCCCTCGTTCGATGAGTGACGACGAATCGCGACACGGCACCTTCGCCGATGTCACGAAGAAGCTGCCGCGCATTCGCGACATGGGCTTCGACGTGCTGTACTTTCCGCCGATTCATCCGATCGGCATGACGAATCGCAAGGGCCGCAACAATACGCTGAACGCGCAGCCCGGCGACGTAGGCAGCCCCTATGCCATCGGCGCGGCGGAAGGCGGTCATACGGCGGTGCATCCGCAACTCGGCACGCTCGACGACTTCAAGGCCATGCTGGCCGCCGCCCGAGCGCACGGCCTCGAAATCGCGCTCGACTTCGCGATTCAATGCTCGCCGGACCATCCGTGGCTGAAGGAACATCCGACCTGGTTCGCCTGGCGTCCCGACGGCACGCTGCGTTACGCCGAAAATCCGCCGAAGAAGTATCAGGACATCGTCAACCCCGACTTTTACGCGCACGACGCCAAGCCCGACTTGTGGCTCGCCTTGCGCGACGTGATTCTGTTCTGGATCGAAGCGGGCGTGCATATTTTCCGCGTCGACAATCCGCACACGAAGCCCCTGCCGTTCTGGGAGTGGATGATCAACGACGTGCGCTCGCGCTACCCGGAGACGATCTTCCTCGCCGAGGCATTCACGCGCCCGCGCATGATGAACCGGCTCGGCAAGATCGGCTTCTCGCAGTCGTACACGTATTTCACGTGGCGCGAGTCGAAGCGCGATTTCATCGAGTACCTGAGCGAACTCACGCAAACCGGTGCGCGCGATTTCTACCGGCCGAATTTCTTCGTGAATACGCCGGACATCAATCCGCGTCATCTGCAGTCCCAGGGACGCACGGGCTTTCTGATTCGCGCGGCGCTCGCGTCGACGCTGGCCGGCTTGTGGGGCGTGTATAGCGGCTTCGAGCTGTGCGAGGCGGCCGCGTTGCCCAACAGCGAAGAATATCTCGACTCCGAGAAGTACCAGTTGCGCGCGTGGGAGTGGAACCGGCCCGGCAACATCATGGTCGAAATCACCGCGCTGAACCGGATTCGCCGCGCGAATCCCGCGCTGCAAACGCATCTCGGCCTCACGTTCCTGCCCGCGCACAACGACAACATTCTGTTCTTCGAAAAGGCAACCGAGGCACGCGACAACGTGATCGTCGTCGCAATCAATCTCGATCCGTTCAACGAACAGGGCGCGGATATCGAGCTGTCGTGGGAGACATTCCAGAAATGGAATCTGCATGACCACGGACCGCTCGAAGTCACCGATCAGATGACGGGCGCCCGCTTCGAATGGCATGGCCGCTGGCAGCACGTGCGGCTCGGCCCGGGCCAGCCTTTTTCGATCTGGCGCATCGCGCCGCTCGGCGGCCTGCCCGCCGAGCGTCCCGATGAAGCCGACAGCGATCCGACCGGCGCCCCGCACGCAGACGCCGGCAACCCTACCCCGACGGAAGGTGCGATATGAAGCGTGACGATTCCTCAGAGACCGCATCGCAGGCAAGCGCAAGCACGGCAACCGCTACCGCTGCCGCAACGAAAGCGCGCACGCGTCGCCGCGGCAAGCCCGCCGCGCTGAGCGACGATCCGCTCTGGTACAAGGACGCGATCATCTACCAGGTGCATATCAAGTCGTTCTTCGACGCGAATAACGACGGCGTCGGCGATTTCCCCGGCCTCATCGCCAAGCTCGACTACATTGCCGAACTCGGCGTGAACGCGATCTGGCTGCTGCCGTTCTACCCGTCGCCGCGGCGCGACGACGGCTACGACATTGCCGATTACCGTAACGTGCACCCCGACTACGGCCAGCTTTCCGACGTCAAACGCTTCATTCAGGAAGCGCACGCGCGCGGTATCCGCGTGATTACCGAACTCGTGATCAACCACACGTCGGATCAACACCCGTGGTTCCAGCGCGCGCGGCGCGCGAAGCCCGGCTCGAATCATCGCAACTTCTATGTGTGGTCCGACACCGACAAGAAGTATCCGGAAACGCGCATTATTTTTATCGACTCCGAGCCGTCGAACTGGACGCACGATCCGGTCGCGGGCGCGTACTACTGGCACCGCTTCTATTCGCATCAGCCCGATCTGAACTTCGACAATCCCGCGGTGCTGCGGGAAGTGCTGCAGATCATGCGTTTCTGGCTCGATATGGGAATCGACGGGCTGCGGCTCGACGCGGTGCCGTACCTCGTCGAACGCGAGGGCACGAACAATGAGAACCTGCCCGAAACGCACGCGATCCTGAAGAAGATTCGGGCGACCATCGACGCCGAGTATCCGAACCGCATGCTGCTCGCCGAGGCCAACCAGTGGCCGGAAGACGTGAAGGAATATTTCGGCGACGAAGACGAATGCCACATGGCATTTCACTTCCCGCTGATGCCGCGCATCTACATGTCGATTGCGAGCGAGGACCGCTTTCCGATTACCGACATCATGCGGCAAACGCCGGACCTCGCCGAGTCGAATCAATGGGCGATTTTCCTGCGCAATCACGACGAGCTCACGCTCGAAATGGTCACGGACTCCGAGCGCGATTACTTGTGGAACACCTACGCAAGTGACCGCCGCGCGCGCCTGAACCTCGGCATTCGCCGCCGTCTCGCGCCGCTGATGGAGCGCGACCGCCGCCGCATCGAGCTGATCAATTCGCTGCTGCTCTCGATGCCCGGCACGCCCGTAATCTATTACGGCGACGAACTCGGCATGGGCGACAACATTCACCTCGGCGACCGCGACGGCGTGCGTACGCCGATGCAATGGTCGTCGGATCGCAACGGCGGCTTCTCGCGCGCCGATCCCGAGCAGCTCGTGCTGCCGCCGGTAATGGGCGCGCTCTACGGCTTCGACGCAGTCAACGTCGAAGCGCAAAGCCGCGATCCGCATTCGCTGCTCAACTGGACACGGCGCATGCTCGCCACGCGTCGCGCGAAACAGACCTTCGGGCGCGGCACGATCCGCTTTCTGAAACCGGAGAATCGCAAGATTCTCGCGTATCTGCGTGAAATGCCCGGCGAGCCGCCCATTCTTTGCGTGGCGAATCTGTCGCGCGCACCGCAGGCGGTCGAGCTCGATCTGTCCGAGTTCAACGGCGCCGTGCCGATCGAAATGACCGCCGACTCGGTGTTCCCTGCCATCGGCCAACTGACTTATCTGCTGACGTTCCCGCCGTACGGCTTCCTGTGGTTCCTGCTGTGCGAAGGCGGTCAGCGTCCGACGTGGGCGCAGGCGCATCCCGAGCCGTTGCCCGAGTTCGTCACCATTGTGATCCGCGAAGGCCAGACCGGTCCGACGCCGGAAAACGTGCGACTGCTCGAGTCGGAAGTGCTGCCTTCGTGGTTGAGCCGCCGCCGCTGGTTTGCGTCGAAGGATCAGAAGATGCATGCCGTGCGGCTCGCCGCGTTGACCACGATACCGAACGGCGGCTTCGCGTTCACCGAAATCGAAGCGGACGTCGGCGACCACACCGAACGCTACGTCGTACCGATTGCGATCACGTGGGGCGGCGAGACGACCACGCCGCTCTTTCTGCAGCTTGCGCTGGCACGTGTGCGGCGCGGCCGGAACGTCGGGCATCTGACCGACGCATTCGCGCTGCCGATCTTCGCGCACGGCGTGCTGCGTAAATTGCGCGAGCGCGCAGTCGTGCCGACCGTGCAGAAGAGCGAGATCAGGTTCATTCCGACTGAGCGCTTCGCGGAACTCGACGGTCTCGGCGAACGCCCGGAGATCCGCTGGCTCGCGGCGGAACAGAGCAACAGTTCGCTGATCATCGCGGACGCCGCGGTGCTCAAGCTCGTGCGGCGTCTCGTGAGCGGCATTCATCCGGAAGCGGAAATCAGCCGCTATCTGACGCAGCTCGGCTATGCCAACACCGCGCCGCTCTTCGGCGAAGTGGTGCGCGTGGATCCCGAGGGCGTGCCGCATACGCTCGCGATCCTGCAAGGCTTTGTCGACAATCAGGGCGATGCGTGGAACTGGTCGCTCGACTATCTGCGTCGCTCGGTCGACGAACTGGCGATCACGGTCGACACGGAGACCTCGTCGGCCCCCGATCGCGCCAACGAGGCCATTCTGCTCGAAGGCTACGCGGCACTCGCCGGCATCATCGGCAGACGGCTCGGCGAGCTGCATGTCGCGCTCGCCTCGCCGACCGACGACCCGGCGTTCTCGCCCGAACCCGCCGACGCCGACCAGGTGAAGGCGTGGGTCGACGGCACGCAGTCCATGCTCGCAAGCGCGCTCGACCTGCTCGCGCCGCGCATCGACCAGTTGCTCGATGCCGAGACGAAAGCGCTCGCGCAAAGTCTGATCGACCGGCGCGCGGCGCTCGTCGAAGCCGTGAATCGACTCATATCGGCGGACACGCGGGCACTGCGCATTCGTATTCACGGCGACTTCCATCTCGGGCAGGTGCTGGTTGCGCAGGGCGACGCGTATCTGATCGACTTCGAAGGCGAGCCCGCACGTTCGCTCGAAGAGCGTCGCCGGAAATCGAGCCCGCTGCGCGACGTGGCCGGGCTGATGCGGTCGCTGTCGTATGCGAGCGCCGCCGCGCAGTCCACCACGGAAGCCGCGCCGCAACAGACCGCGGACCGCAAGCGCGTGTTGTTCGACCGTTTCCGCGCGCACGCCACCGAGACGTTCCTGAAGGAATACCGCGCGGCCACCGCCGAAGCGCCGACGCCGCTCGTCGCGCCCGAGGCCGAACAGGCGCTGCTCGATCTGTTCCTGATCGAAAAGGCCGCGTACGAAGTCCGCTATGAAGCGGCCAACCGTCCGACGTGGCTCAGCCTGCCGGTGCGCGGTCTCGCGGCGCTCGCGAGCCGGCTGCTCGGCGACACCGGTGCGCCGCACGATCCTTCAACCGAGGCGCGAGACGCCGCCACCCCGCCTCATCCGGCCGAGGGCGACTATGAGTGAACACGATCCGGCCGCAGGCCTTCAGCCGCTCGACATCGACGCGCTCGTCGAGGCGCGCCATCCCGATCCTTTCTCGCAGCTCGGGCTGCATCACACGGACGCGGGTCCGGTCGTGCGCGCGCTGTTGCCGAATGCCGCGCACGTCAGCGTGATCGCGCGCGCCGACGGCGCGCTGCTCGGCGAACTTCAGCAGCTGCGTCCCGGGCTTTTTGCCGGCCGCGTGAGCTCGGCCGTGCCGTACAGGTTGCGCATCGACTGGCATGGCGTCGTGCAGGAAATCGAGGACACCTACTCGTTCGGCCCCGTGCTCGGCGATGAACCGCTCGGGCGTCTCGCGAACGGCGACCCGTATGCGGTGCTCGAATGCCTCGGCGCCCACCCGATGGAATTCGACGGCGTGCCGGGCGTGCGCTTCGCAGTGTGGGCGCCGAATGCGCGGCGCGTCTCCGTGGTCGGCGATTTCAATGCATGGGACGGGCGCCGTCATCCGATGCGTCTGCGGCACCAGGCGGGGGTGTGGGAACTCTTCGTGCCGCGCGTCGGCCCGGGCACGCGCTACAAGTACGAACTGCTCGCGCGCGACGGTCATCCGCTGCCGTTGAAGGCCGACCCTTGCGCGATGCAAAGCGAGAAGCCGCCAGGCACGGCGTCGGTGGTCGCGCATGTCGACGAGATCGAGCAGTTTCCGTGGACCGATCACGACTGGATCCAGTCGCGCGGCGAAAAGCAGACGCCGCGCTCGCCGATCTCGATCTACGAAGTGCATGCGGAGTCGTGGCTGCGCGTCGCCGAAGAGGGCCAGCGCGGTCTCGATTGGGCCGAGCTCGCCGAACGCCTGATTCCGTATGCGAAAACCATGGGCTTCACGCACGTGGAGTTTCTGCCGGTCGCGGAACATCCGTTCGGCGGATCGTGGGGTTATCAGCCGCTCGGGCAGTTCGCGCCGTCGGCGCGCTTCGGCAAGCCGGAGCAGTTCGCGCTCTTCGTCAACAAGGCGCACGAGGCCGGGCTCGGCGTGATCATCGACTGGGTGCCCGCACATTTTCCGAACGACGCGCACGGTCTCGTGCAGTTCGACGGCACGCCGCTTTACGAGCATGCCGATCCGCGCGAAGGCTACCACCAGGACTGGAACACGATGATCTACAACCTCGGCCGCAACGAGGTGAGCGCGTTCCTGATTGCATCGGGGCTCGCGTGGCTCAAGCGCTATCACGTGGACGGCCTGCGCGTGGACGCCGTGGCGTCGATGCTCTATCGCGACTATTCGCGCGCCGCCGGCGAGTGGGTGCCGAACATTTATGGCGGCCGCGAGAATCTCGAGTCGATCGCGTTCCTCAAGCGCCTGAATCACGAGGTGGGCTATGTGCCGGGCGTGCCGGGCGCGATCACCATTGCCGAGGAATCCACCGCGTGGCCGGGCGTGACGGCCCGCGTGGAAGACGGCGGCCTCGGTTTCCAGTTCAAGTGGAACATGGGCTGGATGCACGACACGCTGCATTACATGCACGAAGATCCGGTCTATCGCCAATACCATCATCACAACATGACGTTCGGGATGGTGTACGCGTATTCGGAGCGCTTCGTGCTGCCGCTTTCGCACGACGAAGTGGTGCACGGCAAAGGCTCGCTGCTCGGCAAGATGCCCGGCGACACCTGGCAGAAGTTCGCGAATCTGCGCGCGTACTTTGGCTTCATGTGGACTCACCCGGGCAAGAAGCTGCTCTTCATGGGCGGCGAATTCGGCCAGCTCGCCGAGTTCAATCACGACGCGTCGCCCCACTGGCATCTGCTCGACGATGCCCACCATCACGGCGTGCAATTGCTGGTGCGCGACCTGAACCGCCTCTATCACGACGAGCCCGCGCTGCATCTGCTCGACAGCGAGCCGGGCGGCTTTAACTGGCTGATCGGCGACGACAGCGCCAACAGCGTGTTCGCGTATCGACGCACCGACGGCGCGGGCCGCGAACTCGTCGTGGTGTGCAACATGACGCCGGTGCCGCGCGTCGGCTACCGCATCGGCATGCCGCGCGAAGGGCGCTGGTCGGAGGTGTTGAACACGGACGCTAGCGTGTATGGCGGCTCGAATATGGGCAACGGCGGCGTGATTCACACCGACGCGCTAGCGAGCCACGGCTGGCCGCATTCGGCCTCCCTGACCTTGCCGCCGCTGGCGACGATCGTGCTGCGCGCCGACTGAGCGACAGTGTCGGCGGAATCGGCCACGGCCCGGTTCCGTCGAAGGCGAGCGCGCGGCCCGTATGACGAAGGGCCGCGCGCTCGTTGTTTCGAGCACCGCGTGGAGCACAGCATGGAGCACCGCGCCGCGGCATTTCATCAAAACAGAACAAGGAAGGGGAACCATGTCGCATGCAATGCCCGACCGGCTTCTGCCCGGCTCGCCCTATCCGCTCGGCGCCAGTTGGGACGGCCTCGGTGTCAACTTTGCGGTGTTCTCGGCGAACGCGCAGAAAATCGAGCTTTGCCTGTTCGATCCCACCGGCCGCAAGGAAATCAAACGCTTCCCGCTGCCCGAATGCACCGACGAGATCTGGCACGGCTATCTGCCGAATGCGCATCCGGGCACAGCGTACGGCTTTCGCGCGCACGGTCCGTATCAGCCGCAGCAAGGACATCGCTTCAATCCGCACAAGCTGCTGCTCGACCCGTACGCGCGCAAGCTCGTCGGGCAGTTCCGCTGGTCGGATGCGTTGTTCGGCTATCGCGTGCATTCGAATCGCGCGGATCTTTCCATCGACCGGCGCGACTCCGCGCCGGCCATGCCCAAATGCGTCGTGATCGACGAAGCATTCGACTGGTCGCACGACAAGCGCCCGAATGTGCCGTGGGGCGAAACCGTCATCTACGAAACGCACGTGCGCGGCGCCTCGATGCTGCGCGCCGATCTGCGTCAGCACGAACGCGGCACGTTTGCCGCGCTGGCGTCGCCGGAGTTTATCGAGCATCTGCTGAAGCTCGGTGTGACCGCCGTCGAGCTGCTGCCGGTTCACGCGTTTCTCAACGACCGTTTTCTCGTGGAGCGGGGCCTGCGCAATTACTGGGGCTACAACACGGCGGCGTTTTTCGCGCCGGAGCCTTCGTATCTGAGCACGCACCGGCTCGACGAAATGCGCATTGCCGTGCGCCAGTTGCACGCGGCCGGCATCGAAGTAATTCTGGATGTGGTCTACAACCACACCTGCGAAGGCAACGAAATGGGGCCGACCGTCGCGTGGCGCGGTCTCGACAATGCAAGCTACTACCGCCTGATTCCCGGCGACGAGCGGCACCACATCAACGACACGGGCTGCGGCAATACCGTGAACCTGCTGCATCCGCGCGTGCTGCAGATGGTGATGGATTCGCTGCGCTACTGGTCGACGGCGTTCAACATCGACGGCTTCCGCTTCGATCTCGGCGTGACGCTCGGGCGTGAGCCGCATGGTTTCGATCCCGGCTCCGGCTTCTTCGACGCGGTGCGCCAGGACCCGGTTCTGTCGCAGCGCAAGCTGATTTCCGAGCCGTGGGACATCGGCCCCGGCGGTTATCAGCTTGGCAATCATCCACCGGGTTTTGGCGAATGGAATGACCGTTTCCGCGATACCGTGCGGCGTTTCTGGCGTGGCGACGCGGGCCTGCGCCCGGACCTCGCCGCGCGCCTGACCGGTTCCGCCGATCTGTTCAACCGGCGCTTTCGCAAGCCTTGGGCGTCGATCAATTTCGTCGCCTCGCATGACGGTTTTACGCTCGCCGACATTACCGCGTACGAGCATAAACACAACGAGGCGAATCGCGAAGGCAACCGCGACGGCCATAACGAAAACTGCAGCAGCAACTGGGGCGTCGAAGGACCGACCGACGATCCCGCGATTCTCGACACGCGCAAACGCGTGGCGCGCTCGATGATCGCGACGCTGCTGATTGCGCTCGGCACGCCGATGCTGCTCGCCGGCGACGAGTCGTTGCGCACGCAGGACGGCAACAACAATGCGTACTGCCAGGATAACGAAATATCGTGGATCGACTGGGAACGCGCGGAATCGCCGGACGGCCGTCAGATGACGGGGTTCGTGTCGCGCGTGGTGGCGCTGCGCAAACGGCATCCGCTCCTGCGCGAAACGCGTTTTCTGTTCGGCGACCGCGAAGTGTTGCCGGGGCTTTTCGACGTCGGCTGGTTCGACGAAAACGGCGACCCGCTGACCATCGAAGCCTGGGAAGACCCCGAAGGCCGCGCCTTCACGTTGCGGCGTGCGGGCCCGGGCCTGAACGGCGAAACAGAAGTATTGTTGATGATGCTCAACGCGAGCGCGGAAACACTGCGTTTTACGCCCCCTGCGCCGCACCTGGAATGGCACGTGCTGTTAGACACTGCGGATACGCACAGCGCGCCGCACCGGCTCGCTGCGACCGACCTCGAAGTGGCCGCGCATGGCCTCGTGATACTCGCCGCGCAACCCGTCGGCGAGGCCGACTGGCAAGCGGGCTGGAAGGCGGGACCGCGGCACGGCTCGCGGCTTCTGACCGCGTTGCCGCCCGAGCCCGGCGAGCTTCCGCCCGCGAGCGATGCGTCGCCGAATGCCTAGCTCGCGGCGGCCACGCGCGAACGGCGTGTGAGCAATCCGACGGCATAAACCGAATGGTGAAGAGTCATGTCCGAACATCCAATCGATCCACACGCGCATCACTACGCGCATTGCCTGCCGTTCGGCGCGCAATTGCTCGGCCCGCAAGGCGCGAATCCGCGCACGCGGTTTCGTTTCTGGGCGCCGTCCTGCCAAAGCGTGCAGGTCGAAATCGAAAACGGCGCGGCACAAAGCGCGCATGCAATGACGCCCGCCGGCAACGGCTGGTTCGAGGCGAGCGTCGAGAGCGGCGCGGGCACGCTGTACCGCTTTCGTCTTGACGACGGCAACGCGGTGCCCGATCCGGCGTCGCGCTTTCAGCCGCAAGATGTGCACGGCCCAAGCGAAGTCATCGACCCGCGCGCCTACCGCTGGGAGCACACCGACTGGCACGGCCGCCCCTGGGAAGAAACGGTGCTGTACGAACTGCACGTCGGCGCAATGGGCGGCTATCGAGGCGTGCAAAAGCGCTTGCCGGCGCTGGCGGCGCTCGGCGTCACCGCCATCGAACTGATGCCGTTGAACGATTTTCCCGGGAAGCACAACTGGGGCTACGACGGCGTGCTTCCGTACGCGCCCGACTCCGCTTACGGCCGCCCCGAAGAACTGAAAGCGCTGGTCGACGCCGCGCACGGTCTCGGCCTGATGGTGTTTCTCGATGTGGTCTACAACCACTTCGGGCCGGACGGCAACTACCTGCACGAATACGCCCGCTCGTTTTTCCGCGAAGGCACGCATACGCCGTGGGGTCCGGCCATCGATTTCGAGCGCAGCGAGGTCAGCGACTTCTTCATGGACAACGCCGTCTACTGGATCAACGAATACCGGATAGACGGCCTGCGTTTCGACGCAGTGCACGCCATCGACAATCATGCATGGCTGCGCGAGCTCGCCGATCACATTCGCGCGAATGTGCAGCATGGCCGCCATGTGCATCTGGTGCTGGAAAACGAGCACAACAGCGCGAGCCTGCTGGAGAAGCACTTCACCGCGCAATGGAACGACGACGCGCACAACACGCTGCACGTGCTGCTCACGGGCGAAACCGAAGGCTATTACCACGCGTACGAAGATCAGCCGATCCGCCGTCTGGCTCGCGTACTCTCCGACGGATTCGCCTATCAGGGCGATCCGTCGCCGCTGCACGACGGCGCGCCGCGCGGCGAACCGAGCGGCCATTTGCCGCCCACCTCGTTCGTGATGTTTCTGCAGAACCACGATCAGATCGGCAACCGCGCATTCGGCGAGCGTCTGCGCAAGCTGACGTCGGACGATGCGTTGCGCGCGGCCACCGGCTTGCTGCTGCTGTCGCCGCAAATTCCGCTTCTCTTCATGGACGAGGAGTACGGCTCCACGCAGCCGTTCCTGTTCTTCACTGACTACACCGGCGAGCTCGCCGACGCGGTGCGCGAAGGACGCCGCCGCGAGTTCGCGCGCTTCTCGTCGTTCAGCGACGAAAAACGTCGCGCGCAGATTCCCGATCCGAACGACGCGCAGACGTTTGCCGCATCGTCGCCGCCCGAGCCGCCGACGGCGCCCGCTCACGAGCTGAACGGCGAAGCGAAAGACCGCCTCGACTGGATGCATTTCTATAAATCCGCGCTGACGGTACGCGCGAAACTGATTACGCCGCGTCTTAAGCACGGCAAGGCGCTGGGCGCCACGGTGCTGACCGACGACACAGGTGCGGACGCGCATGCGCTCATCGCGCGCTGGAAACTGGGCGATGGCGAGACGCTGTCGCTCGCGCTCAATCTGTCGAAGCACAGCGTGCCGTTTAACGACGTGCCTGCCGGCAAGGTCATTTTCGAAACGCCGCCGCGCGTGCGCGAGCAGATCGACGCGAAGGTGTTGCCGGCGAACGCGTTCGTCGCATGGCTGACGGGCGACATCAACGACTACGCGAGCGGCCACGACGCGCGCATTGTCGGCAAAGAGGAGCGCCGCTCGTGAGTACCCGACGTTCCGGCGATACGATCGCCACCCTCGCGACGCGCGCGGGCTTCGAGGTGGAATGGGAAGACGCGCATCACAAGGTGCACCGCGTGCCCGAGAAGACGCTCGCCGTGCTGCTCGAACGGATGGGCCTGCCGTGCGGAAACGCGACGCAGATCCGCCAAAGCGCGGCCGCGCTCGAGGCCGAGCTGTCCGGCCGCAAACTGCCGCCGCTGATGACCGCCGAAGTCGGCCGCGGCATTGCCTTGCCGGCCGCCGCGATCAGGTCGGGCAGCCACTACCGGATCGAGCTGGAGAGCGGCTCGATCATCGACGGGCGCTTTACCGCGCCCAAAGGCGAAGAAGCGCTGCTTGCGCCCATCGACGAACCCGGTTATCACACGCTCGTGATTCACGAGCAGCGCATGACGCTCGCGGTTGCGCCGTCACGCTGCTACACCGTCGCCGACGCATGGCGCAGTCTGCATGACGACGACGCACGCGCCGACGCGCCGCCGCTGTGGGGCATGGCCGCGCAACTCTACGGCTTGCGTCGCGTGGGCGATGGCGGCATCGGCGACTATTCGGCACTCGCGCGAATCGCGGTGGAAAGCGCGAGGCGCGGCGCGCATGCGCTCGCCGTCAGTCCGACGCACGCAATGTTCAGCGCGGAGCCGAACCGCTTCAGCCCCTATTCGCCGTCGTCGCGTTTGTGGCTGAACGTCACGCATATCGACCCAGCAGCCGTGTTCGGCGAAGATGCGCTGCGCGCCGCGATGCACTCCACCAAGGCCGCCGACGCGTGGACCGAACTCGAAGGCTTGCCGCTTATCGACTGGCCCAAGGCCGTCGTGCTCAAGCTGAAACTCTTGCGCGCGCTGTTCGAGAACTTCTGCACAGAGGAACGCGCGCACGACGCGCCGCGCGCGTTGGAATTTCACGGCTTTTGCGAACGTGCCGGACGAGCGCTCGAAGACCATGCGCGTTTCGAAGCGCTGCAGGCCGCGCAGCTCGCGCAGGGCGGCAACGGTCATTGGCGCGACTGGCCCGAAGCGTTGCGCGATCCGCGCAGTCCGGAAGTGGAGGCGTTTGCGCAGGCGCATCGCCATGAAGTCGACTTTCACCTCTTTTTGCAATGGCTCGCCGCGAAGGGTCTGTCACACGCGCAGCATGGGGCGCGCGAGGCCGGCATGGCCGTAGGCCTGATCGCCGATCTCGCGGTGGGCTGCGACAGCGCCGGCAGCCACGCATGGTCGTATCGCGACGACATGCTGCAAGGCGTGTCCGTCGGCGCGCCGCCCGACCTCTTCAACCAGGCGGGACAAAGCTGGGGGCTCACCACTTTCTCGCCGCGCGCGATGCGCACGCAAGGCTTCTCGGCGTTCATCGACATGCTGCGCGCCGCGTTCGCGCACGCGGGCGGCATCCGCATCGATCACATTCTCGGTTTGCGGCGCCTGTGGCTCGTGCCGGAAGGCGAGAGCGCGCGCAACGGCGCGTACCTGCGCTATCCGCTCGAAGACCTGCTGCGGCTCATCGCGCTCGAATCGTGGCGGCATCGCGCGATTGTGATCGGCGAGGATCTCGGCACGGTGCCGCCCGGTTTTCGCGAGCGGCTCGACGAGCACGGCATTGCCGGCATCCGCGTGCTGTGGTTCGAGCGCGACGAGGACGGCAGCGGGTTCAAGCCGCCGCAGGCATGGGACCGCAATGCGGTCGGCACGACCACCACGCACGATCTGCCGACCGTCGCCGGATGGTGGGCCGGCAGTGACATCGCGTGGCGCAACCGGATTGGCCAGACGATGGCGCGCCCCGACGGCCGCGATCCCGAAGAAGCCGCGCAGGAAGAGCGCGCGAGCGACCGCGCCGAACTGTGGCGCGCGTTCCAGCAAGCGGGCGTAGCCGCGCCCGATGTGCCCGCGCCGCCGCCCGAAAGCCCGCCCGTCGACGAAGCGCTCGCCTTCGTCGCGGCCACGCCGGGACCGCTCGTTACCTTTCCACTCGAAGATCTGCTCGCGCACAGCGAACAGCCGAATCTGCCGGGCTCGATCGACGAGCATCCGAACTGGCGCCGCCGCATGAATCTGCCCATCGACGAAATGTTTCTTGACGACACCTTTTGCGACCGGCTGCTCGCGGTTGACCGCGCGCGTCGCGCCGCGACCGTTGCCACGCCTCCCGCCAATCCTGCTTCGGAGCCTGATACGCCATGACCGTCCCGCGCTCCACCCTTCGGCTCCAGTTCCACCGGGGCTTCACTTTCGACGACGCCGCAAAGCACGTCGACTACTTTGCCGCGCTCGGCATCAGCCACGTGTATGCATCGCCCATCACGACGGCCGAGCCGGGCTCGACGCACGGCTACGACACCGTCGACTACACGCAGGTCAACCCGGAATGCGGCGGCGAGGCGGGCTTGAAGCGCCTCGTCGAAAAATTGCATGGGCACGGCATGGGCCTGATCGTCGACATGGTGCCGAACCACATGGGCGTCGGCGGTTCGAGCAATGCCTGGTGGCTCGATATTCTCGAATGGGGCCGCCATAGCGCCTATGCGCGCCACTTCGACGTGGACTGGCATTCGCCCGACCCGGCCTTGCGCGGCAAGGTGCTGCTGCCGACACTCGGCGCACCCTACGGCGACGAACTCGTGTCGGGCCGCATTGCGTTGCATTTCGCCGCGGACAGCGGGCGCTTTTACGTCGGCTACGGGCCGCATGTGTTTCCCGTCTGCCCGGTCGACTATCCGTCCATTCTGCAAAGCGCCGACCGCGCCGACCTGAGCGCGCTCGCCGAGCGCTTTCACGGACTCACGACGCAACCCGCCGACCAGCCGCGCGCCGCCGAAGGCCGCGAGGCGCTACGCGAGTTCGTCGCGCAAAACGGCGAGTCGGCGATTCAATTCGCGCTGCAAACCTATGCCCCCGACGATCCGCTCACGCGCGATCGCCTGCATCGCTTGTTGGAACGCCAGCATTTCCGCCTCGCGTGGTGGCGCACCGCCGCCGACGAGGTCAACTGGCGGCGCTTCTTCGACATCTCGACGCTCGCCGCGGTGCGCGCGGAGCGGCCCGAAGTGTTCGAGGCGACGCATGCGCTCGTGTTCCGTCTGTATCAGGAAGGCGTGATCGACGGGCAGCGGATCGATCACGTCGACGGCCTCGCCGAGCCGCGCGAGTACTGTCAGCGGCTGCGGCAGCGTCTGACGGAATTACGCGAGACGACGCCGTATGTGGTCGTCGAAAAAATTCTCGCGCGCGGCGAACCGCTGCGCGACGACTGGCCGGTGGACGGTACGACCGGCTACGACTTCATGAACGACGTGGGCGCGCTGTTGCACGACCCCGCGGGCGCCGAACCGCTTGCGCAGGCGTGGACCGAGTTCACGGGCCGCAGCCCCGATTTCGCGGACGAAGCACTGGCCGCGCGCCGGAAGATCGTCGCGGAGAATCTTTCGGCCGAACTGGACCGCGCGGCGCGAGCGCTGCATCGCATCGCGCGCGACTCGCTCGCCACGCGCGACTACACGTTCACCAGCTTGCGGCGCGTGCTGACGGAGCTCGTCGTGCATTTTCCGGTGTATCGCATCTATCCGCAAAACGGCTTGCGCAGCGCCATGGACAACGTGTACTTCGAACAGGCGCTGGCGGGCGCGCGCGCCACGCTTTCCCGCGCCGATCACGGGGTGCTGGAGCGCGTGAACAACTGGCTGGGCGGCGTTGGGGACGACGCGCCGCCGGGACGCCACGCCCAGCCGCAGCCCGGGCAGAACGGCGCGCCGCCGAACCACGCCGGCTCCGCGCGGCGCACCGCGCAGACGCTGTTTTCGCAATTGACCGCGCCGGTCGCCGCGAAGGCCGTGGAAGATACCGCCTGCTATCGCTATGGCCGTCTGCTGTCGCGCAACGAAGTGGGCGCCGATCCGGGCGAGTTTGCGTTGTCGGTGGAAGCGTTTCATGCGGGCAACGTCGAGCGTGCGCAGCGCTTTCCTCACGCCATGCTGACCACCGCGACGCACGACCACAAGCGCGGTGAAGACGTGCGCGCGCGGCTCGCCGTGCTGAGCGAAATGCCGCACGAGTGGACCGCGACATGGCGCGCATGGTCGACGTTGAACGCGCCGCAGCGCCGTTCGCTCGACGGGACGCCGATCAGCAGCGTCGGCCAGGACACGAGCTACGACTGGGCGCCCGGCCCGGCCGCGGAAGCCATGCTGTACCAGACGCTGGTCGGCTGCTGGCCGCCCGACCTCGTGCACGACGACGAGGCGGGCGTCAAGGCATTGGCCGAACGCGTCGCGCAATGGCAGTTGAAGGCGCTGCGCGAGGCGAAGCTGCAAACCAACTGGTTCACGCCCGACGAAGCCTACGAAGCGGGCTGCCGCGATTTTCTGTTCGACATTCTCGCGCCGCAGCGACGCGACGGTTTCCTGAAGGAACTGGCCGCGTTCGTCTCACGCATATCGCGCGCCGGTGCGCTCAACAGTCTGCAGCAGACGGTGTTGCGGCTCGCATCGCCTGGGATTCCCGATCTTTATCAAGGCACCGAGTTGTGGGACTTCAGTCTCGTCGACCCCGACAATCGCAGGCCGGTCGATTTCAAGCAGCGCGCCGCGTGGCTCGCGCAAACACCGCCGTCCGAATTTTTGTCGACGTGGCGCGACGGGCGCGTGAAGCTCGCGGTCGTGCAGCGGGTGCTCGCACTGCGCGCGCATTTGCCGGAGTTGCTGAGCCAGGGCACTTATCTGCCGCTGACGGTGCGCGGCGCGCAGGCGTCGAACGTGATCGCGTTTGCGCGGCGGCATGGCAATGCGTGGGCGGTGGTCGTGGCGAGCCGCCTCGCGGCCGGGCTGCTGGGCGAAGAAGGCGATTTGCCGATGGTCGATCCGGAAAAATGGCAGGACACGGCAGTCGAAATGCCGCCGGATCTGACCGCGCGCGCCCTGTTCGACTGGCTGAGCCCTGCCGCGCCGAAGGTGGACGAGAACGGCCTGCTTTGTTTGCGCGATGCGCTCGCCGCCATGCCGATTGCGGTGCTGGTCGAGGACGGCGTGCCGCGCAGTTGACGTGCATGATGGCGCGCTTGCCTCGTTTGCCTGCTTGCCGCTTTGCGCGCGAGCGACGAGCGTGTTGCAGTTGCGAGGCGCTAACCGCCTTCGTCGTCGAAAACTTTGGGGTACACGCGCACGAGCACGATGCGCGGCCCCTTCATCTTCTTCACGACCACGTCGAAGCGGTCGAACTCGACACGCTGCCCCTCGGTGGGTAAATCGTTGAGCGCCTGAATCACGAGGCCGCCCACGGACTCGGCCTTGCCTTCGTCGATATCGATACCGAGCGCGCGCTCGAGCGACACCACCGGCAAGCTGCCCTTGCCCATCAACGTGCCGTCGTCCATGCGCGTCCAGTCGGCGTCGCCCTGCCGGAACTCGTCGTGAATCTGGCCAACGAGCGCGCCCAGCAGATTGTCGAGCGTGAGAAAACCAATCGGCTTCGCGTTCTTGTGACCGACCAGCGCAAAATGCGGCGCGCCTTTGCGAAAGCGGCGAAACAATTCGAGCGCCGGCATCTCGGGTTTGACGTACTGGACGGGGCGCGCGTAGTGCGAGAGATCGTCGAGCGTGCTGCCGGCATGGCGTGCCAGCAGCAGATCTTTCAGGTGGATCATGCCGGCCACGCGCTCGCCGGAGGCATCCTCGAAAAGCGGATAACGGCTGAAGCGATGCCGCGCGACCACGTGCATGTTTTCGCGCAACGGCAGGTCGAGCCGCAAGCCGATCAGTTCATACGCCGGGCGCATCAGGTCCGACACCGTCATCCGCGAAAAATCCAGCGAATGAGCGATGGTGTTCCACTCGTCCTGGCTATACGCGTCTTCCGGCGCGCCGCGCTCCGACGCCACGTTGGTCCGGCGGCTGCGCAAAATGAGCTTGAGTTCGTCGGTTGAATAGTGCGAGTCGTGCGCATGCTCCGAGTTCAGGCCCGCGAGCTTCAGCACGGCGTTCGCGCTCGTGTTGAGCAGCCAGATGGCCGGATACATCGCCCAATAAAAGCCGTACAGCGGCGTGGCGGCCCACAGCGAGACCTTCTCCGCTTCGCGAATGGCAAGCGACTTCGGCGCGAGTTCGCCGACCACGATATGCAGAAACGAAATACACGAGAACGCGAAGAACAGCGAAATGCCGTGAATCAACTGCTCCGATTGCACGCCGGCCAGGCTGAAGAGCGGCGTGAGCAGTTCCGCAAACGCGGGTTCGCCGATCCAGCCGAGCCCGAGCGACGCGAGCGTGATGCCGAGCTGGCAAGCAGACAGATAGGCGTCGAGCCGGCCGTGCACCTTGGCGAGCAGCCGCCCGCGCATGCCGTGCTTTTCGGCGAGACTCTGCACGCGCGTCTGACGTAATTTGACGAGGCCGAATTCGGCGGCAACAAAGAAACCGTTCAGGGCGACGAGAAGCAATGCACCGATAAGGGCGACAACCTGGATCAAAGCGGAGGGCTCCGGCAACAAAAGTTGTCAGTATAGAGGGTGAAAGCTTGTTGAAAAGTAAATGGCGAACGACAGGCGGCGCGCGTGATTGTTCATTGGCCCTCATCGGCGCCGGTCGGCGTTCATCGGGCTGCCGCGGCGCTCAAGGGAACGCGCAGCGAGAGCGTGGCCGGCGCGCTTTCCGCCGCGTCCTGTTGCTCGAAGCCGCCGCCATGCGCTTCCGCCACTCGCTTGCACAGCGCGAGAACCCACGCGATGCGATTCGCCTCGCGCGGCTCGCGAGCCTGCTTGCGCGCGAACGTTTCAAGTACATGCGGCAGTGAGGTGTCGACCAGGGCGGCGCTCGCCTCATAGGTGACCGCGGCGTGCCAGCTGGTTGCGTCCGCACGCGATTCGAGCGTGACCGCCGCGCCTTGCGCGCTGGATTCGACGGCAAAAGTCAGCATGACCCACAGTGCGGCCGCGAGCCGCTCGCGATCGCCGTTCAGTTGCTCGGTGGCAAGCTGCGAGTTGAGCGTGAGTTCGACGCCGCGCACGCGCGCGAGTCCCGAGCGCACTTCTTCGGCTGTTTCGTCGAGCAGCGGATGCAGCGGGAACGGCGCATAGTCGAGCGCGAGCGATCGGGTTTCGGCGCGTGTGGCGTCGACGATCGTCTCCAGCAGCTTGACCTGTTGATCGACGCCGTTGCGAATGCCGACGATCGCGCGCTGCGAGTTGGGATCGTTGGGGTCGAGCTTGCGCTCCAGCACATAGGCCCAGCTATGAATCGCGTTCAACGGGCCGCGCAGGTCGTGCGACACCAGAGAAAGCACGTGGTCGCGCATGAAAAGCGCGGCTTCGGCCCGCAGATGCGCGGTGCGTTCAGAGACGGCGAACCCCGAAGTCACCGGTTGTGCCCCAGCTGTTCCGGTTGAAGACGTTGTCACGATCGACCTCTCAGGCAATGCATGATGATTGGGAAAATCCCATTATAGGCATGCCACCGGGCGCCACCAGCCTGGCCAGATGGTCAATCCGGAACGCAATCCGCGTGCCACGCCGCGTTCTTCGACTGCCATGCTCCAACGCGCCTACAATGTCGGTTTTACGTTTGTGAACTGAGGAGCGACATATGTCGACTGTAACTACCGAATCCGGCTTGAAGTACGAAGACATCGTTGAAGGCACGGGCGCGGAAGCGGTTGCTGGCAAGACCGTCAGCGTGCATTACACCGGCTGGCTGACCGACGGTCAGAAGTTCGACTCGAGCAAGGACCGCAACGACCCGTTCGCGTTCGTGCTGGGCGGCGGCATGGTCATCAAGGGCTGGGACGAAGGCGTGCAAGGCATGAAGGTCGGCGGCACGCGCAAGCTGACCATTCCGCCGCAACTTGGCTACGGCGTGCGCGGCGCGGGCGGCGTGATTCCGCCGAATGCGACGCTCGTGTTCGAAGTCGAATTGCTCGACGTTTAAGGCTTTCCCTGTTCGTCTGGCTCTCGCTCCGCTTTTCCGATGACGCACGCCGCCGTGACCGCACCTAGCGTTTCGCTGCGCCGCTTCGGCGCGGTCGAGGCGTCGGACGTGCACGATTTTCACCAGGTCGTGCTCGGTCTCGACGGCGCCATGGTGATGGCCGTGGACGGCGTCGCGCAACAAATCGACGCGCGCTCCGCGTGGCTCGTTCCTGCCGGCGCGCGGCACGATTACGCGGGGGTCGGCGAGAACCGGCAGTTGGTGCTGGACTTGCCTGCGGCCACGCTCGCCGTGCCGGAACGCCTGTTCGACCGGGCGCGCACTGTTGCTGTGGATGCCGCGTTCACCGAGCTTGTCCAGCGCATTGCGTCGCACGCCGCGCAGGGCGCGCCCGCGGACAATCTCCACATTCGTCGTTTTCATTGGGACGCGGCGGCCCGCCTTGGCGCAGCGTTAGTCGCGGGCACAGGCATGGGCAGCCGAGGCGCCGAAGCCGCCGCGGGGCTCGACTTCGCGCGCATCGACCGCTGGTTGCGCGCGCATCTGTCGGAGCCGCTGCGTATCGCCGACCTTGCCGCGCATTGCGGCTTCGGCGTGCGGCGCTTCCATCAACTTTTTATCGAAGCGTTCGGCGAAACGCCGCATCGCTATCTGCAGCGGCTGCGGCTCGATACGTCGCTCGCGCTGCTCGCCGATCCGCGGCATTCGCTGGCGGATGTCGCACTCGACATCGGCTTTGGCGACCAAAGCGCCTATACGCATGCGTTCACGCGGCGGTTCGGGCTCGCACCGGGTCAGTGGCGCAGCCTGCGGCATTGATGAGGGTGTGCGCCCGCAAGCGGCGTAGTGAGCCTGTGATGGGCTGGGCACGCGATGATCCGGTAGCGCGAGGTTATGTGAGACACGTCAGGCCTACACGGCTCGCGCAGACTCCCGCTTAACCCACGCATAAAACAATGGCAACAAAAAAGCCCGCATTGCGTCGACGCTTTCGCGCCGAGACAAGCGGGCTTGATGCTTCCGGCCTTACCTACGAGGCCTGACGACGTCAGCCTACCGACAATTGCAGGTGCAGTTGCGAGCGCGCCGGGCCACCGCCGTCGATGGCTTCGCTCGCGGCGTCGCGATCCGATTGCGAGGACGGCGCGAGACGCGCGGTTTCGATGCGGTCCAGGTATTCCGTCGTCACGTCGCCGGTCACGTAGTTGCCGTCGAAGCACGACGCCTCAAACTCCTTCAATGCCGGGTTGATGTCGCGCACGGCCTGCTTGAGCGCCTCGACGTCCTGATACACGAGATGGTCCGCGCCGATCATGCGTGCCACTTCCTCGTCCGAGCGGCCGTGAGCGACCAGCTCGCCGCGCGTGGGCATGTCGATACCGTAGACGTTCGGGAACTTCACCGGCGGCGCGGCGGACGCGAAGATCACCTTGTTCGCGCCGGCGTCGCGCGCCATCTGCACGATTTCATGCGACGTGGTGCCGCGCACGATCGAGTCGTCGACGATCAGCACGTTCTTGCCCTTGAACTCGATGCCCATGGCGTTCAGCTTCTGGCGCACCGACTTCTTGCGCACCGCCTGGCCCGGCATGATGAACGTGCGGCCGACATAACGGTTCTTGAAGAAGCCTTCGCGATACTCCACGCCCAGCTTCTTCGCGACCTGCATCGCGGCCGGGCGCGACGAATCGGGAATCGGCATGACGACGTCGATCGCGACGTCCGGCAACTCGCGCTTGATCTTCTCGGCGAGATAATCGCCCATGCGCAAACGCACGTTGTAGACGGGCACGCCGTCGAGCACCGAGTCCGGACGCGCGAGATACACGAGTTCGAATATGCACGGGTTCAGGCTCGGATTGGCCGCGCATTGCTGCGAATGCACGTTGCCGTCCAGGTCGATGAACACCGCCTCGCCCGGCGCCACGTCGCGCACGAACTCAAAACCGATACCTTCGATCGCCACCGATTCCGACGCCAGCATCCACTCGACGCCTTCCGGCGTTTCAAGCTTGCCGAGGCACAGCGGCCGGATGCCGAACGGGTCGCGGAAACCGAGCAGGCCGTAACCGGCGATCAGCGAGACGATCGCATACGAACCCCGCACCCGGCGATGCACGCCCGACACCGCCTTGAAAAGCGCCGCCGGATCGAGCTGCAAACCCGAGCTCGACAGCTGCAATTCGTGCGCGAGCACGTTGAGCATCACTTCCGTGTCGGAATTGGTGTTGATGTGGCGGCGGTCGATGCGGAACATCTCATCTTTCAACTGCTGCCAGTTGGTCAGATTGCCGTTGTGCGCGAGGATGATGCCGAACGGCGCGTTCACGTAGAACGGCTGCGCTTCTTCCTCGCTCGACGCCGAGCCGGCCGTCGGGTAGCGCACCTGGCCGATGCCGCTATTGCCCGGCAGGCTGCGCATGTTGCGCGTGCGGAACACGTCGCGCACCATGCCGTTGGCCTTGTGCATGTGGAAATTGCTGCCGTTCGCTGTCGCGATGCCGGCGGCGTCCTGACCGCGGTGCTGCAGAAGCAGCAGGCTGTCATAGATCAGCTGGTTGACCGGAGAATGGGAAACTACGCCTACGATGCCGCACATGGCATGTCCTTCAAAGGTACGAAATTCGTCAGAGCGGCCGGTGCCTCGCGAACTGCGCGCGATATGACGCGACGGTTCGCGACATGATGCCAGGGCAACCGGATTACGCCGGAGTCGTGCCGCGTTCCTTGGCCGCTCACCTGATCGTCACACGCGGACGTAGGCAGCAAGCGTCTCCGGAAGCAGCGGTTTCATTACGTGCACGCCTTCCACCGCATAGGGCCGCAGCAAGGCGTTGCGCCAGAATTCCTGTTGGGGCAGTTCGGTCAGGCCTGCAAGGGCGACCAGAATCAGCACCAGAACGACCCCTCGCACGAGGCCGAACATCAAACCGAGCGAGCGGTCCACGCCGCTCAGGCCCGTGGCCTGCACGATGCGCGACAGCAGCGCGTTCAGCACGCTCGCGACCAGCACCACGCCAATCGCCACCAGCGCGAAAGCCAGCAGCCACTGGGTCAGCGCGCCGCCCGGCCACGTGGACGGGATATACGGCACGACATAACCGACGAAGCGGCAAGCAATGAAAAACGCCGCGATCCAACCGATCAGCCCGAACACTTCGGACAAAAACCCGCGCCATGTGCCGCGCAAGGCCGACAAACCGATCACCGCCATTACAGCGTAGTCGAAGGCCGTGAACATCGCTCGCTTTACTGCGCCGCGCCGCTCGTCGTGCCCGACGCGAGGCCCGCTCCGCGAACCTTCGCAATCGCGGCGCTCGCCGCCGCGCGATCCGCGAACGGTCCGGCGCGCAATAGCGTGAGCGTCGTGCCGTCAGCCTGCTTCCGATGTTCGATATATGCGGGCACACCGGCCGCTTTCAACTTGCTGGCCCAATTACGGGCATTCGCTTCGTTGGCGAAAGCGCCCAATTGCACGGCAAAACGGCTGCCCGGCGGCGACGCGGGCGTGCCCGAATTGGCGTCAGCGCTCGCGGCGACGCTGGTTTCGTCCGCAGACGGCGCTGCGGCCGTTGCGTTGCTGTGGGCGGCCGGTTTATTCGCGGGCTTGGCTGCCGCCGCCGGGGCCGCCGGCGTGGCGGGCGTCGGCGTGGGCGTGGGTGAGGCGTTGGCGGCCACGGCCGGCGGTTGCGGTTTGCCAGCGGGCTTCGCGGCGGGCGTCGAATTCGTGTTGGCCTGGGTTTGCTGCCTGGCGTCCTGCCGGTCCTGCCGGACATCGCCGCTCACGGCGCCGGACTGCGCCTGCGCGGCCATCCTGGCGGGCGCGAGACTGGAAGCCGCGAGCGCGGCGTCGGGCGCGGGATTATCCGGCGCGACGCCCGCCTGCGTGTCGACCTCGTGCTTCGTCAGCCTGGGCGCGGGGCGGCTCGGAATGTCGATGGAAATGTCGTCGGTAACGGGCTTCGGGTGCGAGTCGAGCACCATGGGCAGCACGACCACTGCGGCCACGACCATGGCGATCGCCCCGACCAGCCGGCGCCGCGCGCGCTGTTTTTCCGGCAACGTAGGGTCGAGCAGCATCGCATCGGCGTCGACGGTGCGCTCCGTGCGGCGGGTCCGCCGCTCCACGCGCTCGCTACGGGCGGCCCGGGTGGAACTGGTGTTTGCGCCGCGCCGGCTGGGCGCGTCGTCTTTCTTGCCGAACGAGAAAATTCCCATGAATCGCTTGGTTCGAGCGTGGCGCCCGTTCAGTGTTGCTGCGATTTACGGTAGGCCATGACACCCGCTACCGTATAGAAACTGCCGAAAACCACAATTCTATCATTCTCTGACGCCCGTTTTAGCGCATCTTGGTACGCCTCGGCCGGCGTCGCATAGCGCGTCACGCTGCTGTCGGTACTGTCTTCCACGCCCTGCCCGCGCAACGCGGCTTCGAGCTGTTCCGCCGATGCCGCGCGCGGCGTCGGCAGATCGGTCACGCACCAGTGATCGATTTCGCCCTTCAGATGCTGGAGCACGCCGGCAATGTCCTTGTCGCCCATCATTCCGAACACGCCGTAGGTGTAGGGGAAGAAGCCCATATTGCCGAGGTTCTGGCCGAGCACGGCCGCCGCGTGCGGATTGTGACCGACGTCCAGCACGACTGCCGGCTTGCCCGGCAGCACCTGGAAGCGGCCCGGCAATTCGACATTGGCGAGGCCGAGCCGGATATCCTGCGCCGACACCGGCAAGCGGTCGCGCAACGCTTCCAGACCGGCGAGAGCAGCCGACGTGTTGATCAACTGATTCGCGCCGCGCAACGCCGGGTAGGCGAGGGCCGAGCGCCGCAGCGTCGGGCCGACGTAGCTCCACTGCTGGCGCTCGCTGCCGGCCTGGCCTTCGTAGCGGAAATCGCGGCCGAATAGCCACAATTCGGCGCCGATCTGCTCGGCATAGTCGATCAGCGTCTGCGGCGGCACCGGGTCCGCGCAGATGGCGGGCTTGCCGGCGCGGAAAATGCCGGCCTTCTCCAGCGCGATTTTCTCGCGCGTATCGCCGAGATATTCGGTGTGATCGATGTCGATGCTGGTGATGATCGCGCAGTCGGTGTCGAGAATGTTCACCGCGTCGAGGCGCCCGCCCAGGCCGACTTCGAAAATCACGGCGTCCAGTCCGCGCGACGCGAAGAGGCTCATGATCGCGAGCGTCGTAAATTCGAAATAAGTCAGCGAGACCGGCTGGGCGAGGCTCAATCGCGCGGCCTCGACTTTCTCGAAGTGCGGCAGCAGTTCGGCGTCGCTCGCCATCTGGCCGTTGATCCGCGCGCGCTCATTGAACGCCAGCAGATGCGGCGAAGTATGACAACCCACGGTGAACCCCGCGCGCAGCAGGATCGACTCGAGAATCGCGCACGTGGAACCCTTGCCGTTCGTCCCGCCCACGGTGATGACCGGGCACGCAAACGACAGCTGCATTGCGTCGCGCACCTGGCTGATACGCGCGAGACCCATGTCGATGCCGACGGGATGCGCGGATTCGAGATGCGTGAGCCACGCGTCGAGGGTGGGGAATGTGGTCATCGGGTGAATCGCGAGTCAATCATTGAGCGGTATGGCAAACATGCGCGGGATGACGCCTCGCGCACTATGTGAGACCGTGATTATCCCGGAAATGACGGCGCGCCGCTTGATTGCTCATGCGGCGCGCTGTTTTGTGGGGATTTTTGACGCGGGTGAGCGGTGGGCGCCAGCCACCCGGTGCTGGCCGCGCGCCGGCCGGGCGCGTTGCTCTGGGCGAGCCCGGCGCGGCGCGAAGGCCGGCGCGATGCTGGCTTTGGCGGCTTTGGCGGCTAGACGACTCAGGCGACGGCGTCCGCCGGCTGGTGGCTCAGCAACGCCATCAATTGAGCAAGTTCCTCGCGCAGCTTGCGGCGGTCCACGATCATGTCGATCGCGCCCTTCGTCAACAGGAATTCGGCGCGCTGGAAGCCTTCCGGCAGCTTCTCGCGCACGGTCTGTTCGATCACGCGCGGGCCGGCAAAGCCAATCAGCGCCTTGGGTTCAGCGATCACGACGTCGCCGAGGAACGCAAAGCTCGCCGACACGCCGCCCATGGTCGGGTCGGTCAGCACGGAGATGAACGGCAGCTTGGCCTCGGACAGCCTGGTGAGCATCGCGGTGGTCTTCGCCATTTGCATCAGCGAGAGCAGGCTTTCCTGCATCCGCGCGCCGCCCGATGCGGTGAAGCAGATAAACGGCACTTTCTGCTCGAGCGCGTTTTGCGCTCCGCGGGCAAAGCGCTCGCCGACCACCGAGCCCATCGAGCCGCCCATGAAAGAGAACTCAAAACAGGCCACCACGACCGGCAGCGTATGGATCGCGCCGCCCATGACGACCATGGCGTCGGTTTCGTCGGTGTCGTCCATCGCCTCTTTCAGGCGGTCCGGATACTTGCGGCTGTCCTTGAACTTGAGCGCGTCGACCGGGACAATTTCCTGGCCGATTTCGTAACGGCCTTCCGGATCCAGCAGGCTGTCCAGCCGCTCCCGCGCGCCGATGCGCATATGGTGATCGCACTTCGGGCACACATGCAGATTCGCCTCCACGTCGTTGCGATACAGCACGGCCTCGCACGACGGGCACTTGATCCACAGGCCTTCCGGAATCCCCTTGCGGCTCTTCGGGTCGGTTTGTTTGATTTTTGGCGGCAGCAGCTTATCGAGCCAGCTCATAGGAAATCCTTCTCGGGTCAACGGTTGCACAAACGGCGGGACGAACCCGCCGCTCGCACGACAGACGACAAAATGACTGTTATCGGGCAGTCGCGACGCTATCGAGCGCCTCGCGCACCTCGGCGACGAAACGCCTCAGCGTCTCGGCGGCGGTTTCGGGGGCCGCCTGCTCGAGCAATTGCACGATACGGCTGCCGATCACCACCGCGTCGGAAACTTCGGCCACGAGACGCGCCGTTTCCGCGTCACGAATGCCAAAACCGACGCCGACCGGCAGGGGCACGCGCGACTTGATGGCCGGGATTTTACTCGCGATGCTGGAAACGTCCAGATTTGCCGCGCCGGTCACACCTTTTAGCGACACGTAGTAGACGTAACCGCTCGCGATCTTGCCGACTTCCGTAATGCGCTCGTCCGTCGACGTGGGCGCCAGCAGAAAGATCGGATCGATCCCGGCGGAACGCATCTTTTCCGCGAAGTTAGCGCATTCTTCCGGCGGATAGTCCACCACCAGCACGCCGTCGACGCCCGCTTCCGTCGCCGCCTCGCCAAAGGCTTCGGTGCCCATGCGCTCGATGGGATTGGCGTAGCCCATCAGCACGACCGGCGTGGTTTGGTTGGTTTCGCGGAACCGCTTGACGTCGGCGAGCACGTGGCGCAAGGACACGCCGTGCGCCAATGCGCGTTCCGACGACTGCTGGATCACCGGCCCGTCGGCCATCGGGTCCGAAAACGGCACGCCGAGTTCGATGACATCCGCGCCGCCGGCGGCGAGCGCGTGCATGAATTCGACGGTGCGGGCGGGGTCGGGGTCGCCCGCCGTCATGAAAGGAATCAGGCCTTTTTTGCCCTGCTCGGACAACGCAGCAAACGTGTTTTTGATACGGGACATGGAGTTGTTCTCGATTGAGCTACTGCGCTCGGCGCTTCGCGGGTCGCTTTATTGCATTCGGTATTGCACGCGGTTCGGCACGCGGTTTTGCACCCGGTCACTGCACTTCGGCCTGCCGGGGCGCTTTGACCTTGACCGGCCGGCGCTTGGCAGGCGCGGCGGCCGCGGCGCTGACGCGTTCGCGCGCTATCGCGCAGTAACTTTCATTGATCTCATAGCCGACGAATTCGCGTTGCTGCCGGGCGCAAGCGACTGCGGTAGTGCCGCTGCCCATGAAGGGATCGAGCACGCGGCCGCCCTTCGGACAACTGGCCAGGACCATTCGCTCGACAATCTCCAAAGGCTTTTGCGTAGGATGATCGACGCGTTCGGCATGTTGCCGGTGCAGCCTCGACACAGACCAGACGTCCTTCGGATTATAGCCAAGCTCCAGCCACTTGCTCCCTTCAAACAATTTACGCGAACGCGCCTTCTTCGTGGCGGCATCATACGGGATGCGGACGGGATCGAGGTCGAAGTAATAATCTTTCGACACCGCGAAAAAGCCGATGTTATCGTGCACCGAGGTGAACCGGCGCGTGGTTCCGCCCATGCTCGGCACGCGCCGGTCCCAGATGATCTCGTTGATCATGAGGAGCCGGGTCTTCAGAAAACTGAAGATTTCCGGCGCGTACTGCCACGTGCAGAAGATATAAAGCGAGCCCGACGGCTTGAGCTTCGGAATGGCAAGCTCGAGCCAGCCACGCGTCCAGGCGAGGAAATCGTCGCCCGTGCGCATATCGGAGTCGTTGCCGTAATCCTTGCCGAGCCCGTACGGCGGGTCGCATAGGATGAGGTCGATCGATCCGTCGGGAATATTCGCTACATCGGTTAGAAAATCGCGGTTCAACAACTGGATGCCCGCGGGCACCTGCGGCAACAGCAGCGCAGGCGCCTCGGGCGCCAGAAGCTCCCCGGCCGGCGTCAACTCACTCGTCGCCGGCTGGGGCTCGTCGAACTCGTCGCGCATCTCGGCGGCGCTCAGAATTGAATGCCCGATCGCTCGGCGACCGTATGCATGTCCTTGTCGCCGCGGCCGGACAGGTTCACCAGCAAGTGCTTGTCCTTCCCGAGCGTGGGCGCGAGCTTCGTGGCGTACGCGAGCGCGTGGCTCGACTCCAGCGCGGGAATGATGCCCTCGATGCGGCAGCAGTCGTGGAACGCCTTGAGCGCTTCTTCGTCGGTGATGCCGACATATTGCGCGCGGTTGCTCTCTTTTAGCCACGCGTGCTCGGGCCCGACGCCGGGATAGTCGAGGCCTGCCGACACCGAATGCGTCTCGATGATCTGGCCGTTCTCGTCCTGCAGCAGGTATGTGCGGTTGCCGTGCAGCACACCGGGGCTGCCGCCGATCAGCGACGCCGCGTGGCGCCCCGACTCGATGCCGTCCCCGGCCGCTTCCACGCCGATCAACTGCACCGAACTATCGTCGATGTACGGATAAAAGATACCCATCGCGTTCGATCCGCCGCCCACGCACGCGATCACCGCGTCCGGCTGTCGTCCGATCAGCTCGGGCATCTGCACCTTGCATTCATCGCCGATAACGCGCTGGAAGTCGCGCACCATCATCGGATACGGATGCGGCCCGGCCACGGTCCCGATAATGTAGAAGGTGTTTTCGACGTTGGTCACCCAATCGCGCATGGCCTCGTTCAGCGCGTCTTTCAGCGTGCGCGAGCCGGATTCGACCGGCACGACCGTGGCACCGAGCAGTTTCATGCGGTAGACGTTGGCGGCCTGGCGGCGCACGTCTTCGGCGCCCATGTAGACCACGCATTCCATGCCGAAGCGCGCCGCGATGGTGGCCGTGGCCACGCCGTGCTGCCCCGCGCCCGTTTCCGCGATGACGCGCGGCTTGCCCATACGCTTGGCAAGCAGTGCCTGGCCGATCACGTTATTGATCTTGTGCGCGCCGGTGTGGTTCAGGTCTTCGCGCTTCAGAAAAATCTGCGCGCCGCCGAGCAGTTCACTCCAGCGCTGAGCGTGATAAATCGGCGAAGGCCGGCCGACGAAGTACTTCAGCTCGCGCTCGTACTCGGCGATAAACCCGGCATCTTTGGAGAATTTTTCGTAGGCGGCACGCAACTCGTCGAGTGCGTGAACCAGCGTCTCAGCGACGAACACGCCGCCAAACTGGCCGAAATGGCCTCTTTCGTCAGGCAAGTTATACATGTGGATCACTCTTTCGTGGCGCGCGGCGCGCTCATGGAGCGCCGCGCCGCGGAATCATCCGGCATCCGCCGCGCGCACCGCGCGTACGAACGCCGCCATCCGGGCGTGATCTTTCACGCCCTTGGCGCCCGGCACTTCGATGCCGCTCGAGACATCGACCGCGTACGGGCGCACGCGATGGATCGCATCACTGACGTTTTGCGCGTTCAACCCACCACTCAAAACGGCCCGAGGCGCGAGCTCTGCTGGAATAAGTGACCAATCGAAAACCTTCCCGCCGCCGCCATAGCCTTCGACATGCGTGTCGAATAGAAAGCCATTGGCGCCTGAATAGTTGAGAGCCGATTTTACCAAATCGGCCGACTGAGTATCCGCCGCAACGCGCAGCGCGCGCAACCAAGGCAAACCCGCAATGCCGGCGAGCGATTCGCACTGGTCCGCCGTCTCGTCGCCGTGAAACTGCAACAGCGAAAGCCCGACGTTGCTGACCACTTCGCGCACCCAGTCCGGCGAGGGATTCACAAACAAACCAACCACCGACACGAACGGCGGCACATCCTGCACCAGTTCCACGGCCTGTGCGATGCTCACCGAGCGCGGGCTCGGCGGATAGAACACGAGGCCGATCGCGTCGGCGCCGAGGCCGATGGCGTGCTCCACGTCGGCCGGTTTCGAGAGGCCGCACAGTTTGATCCGCGTGCGCCGCGGCGCCGCCTGTTGCTCGCCGCCGGTGGCCGCTATCGACGCGGAGTTTTCAGTGACGAAGTTGTCGGTCGTACTCATGTCCAGGTCTGGTCGTTCCATACGGTGCTCCACGGTACACTGCCGGTCTGCGGCGCGGGCACGGCGAAGTGCTCAGGATAGCCTACCTGCGCGAGATACAAGCCGTCCGGCATGAACGTCGGCGCGGCCCATTCGCGGTCGCGGCCTTCGAGCACTTCCGCCATCCACTGCACCGGGCGACGTCCCTTGCCGATGTACACCAGACATCCCATCACATTGCGCACCATGTGGTGCAGGAATGCGTTGGCCCGGAAACGGAAGTGGACGAAGTCGCCCTGTTGCTGAATGTCGATCTGATACAGATGCTTGACCGGCGTTTTCGCCTGGCATTGCGACGAGCGAAACGCCGAAAAGTCGTGTTCGCCGATCAAATGCACCGCAGCTTCCCGCATCGCGTCGATATTCAGCGACGCGTGCACCCAGCCCGCGCGCGCCGCGAGCATCGGCGAACGCACCGGATGCACGTACAGCACATAGTAATAAGTGCGCTCGAACGCGGAAAACCGCGCGTGGAACGCTTCGGGCATCGGCTTCGCCCATTGGACGGAGATGGTTTTCGGCAAAAACGAATTTGTGCCGCGCACCCATGAGATGTCGGCCCGTTCCAGCTCCGTGTCGAAATGCACGACCTGGCCGAGGCCGTGCACGCCCGTATCCGTCCGACCCGCGACGACGGTCTGCACCGGCATCTGCGCAAATTCGCGCAGGGCCCGCTCGAGCTCGTCCTGAACCGTGTTGCCGTGCGGCTGCGACTGCCACCCGCAGAACGCCGACCCGTCGTACTGAACGCCTAGCGCAATCCGCTTCACGACAACGGAGCGAGCGTCGAGAGCAGCGCGCGAGCGTCGTTGCGCGTGGCCGGATCGTTGGCTTCGATCACTTCGTTGATCAGTGTGCGCGCGCCGGCCAGATCGCCCAGCTCGATGTACTCGGCGGCAAGATCCAGCTTGTTGCGGGCGATGCGGGCAAGATCCGCCGGCGTGAATACGGGCAGCGGCTCTGTCGGCCCTGGCGGCAGCTCCAGGTCGAAGTCGAGCTTCAGCGCGCCGAAGCCTGCGGTGCCGAGACTGCCGGCACCCAGGCCGGCCACAGCGCCACGGCCGGCGGTGCCGGCCGCGATTTCGTCGGCGGCATGCGGAGCTTCGTCGGCGCCCGGCGGCGGCGGAACGGCCCGCCATGCAGTCGCTTCCGGCGACGCCACAGGCTGGCTGCTCAGCGATTGCGGCGCACCCGCGGTGTCGCCGGCCATTGCTCCGACTCGCGGCGGCAAGGGCATGTCCAGGCTGCCGAATGCATCGACAGCGTCGCGCGGGAATTCCGTCGACGCAGCCGGGCGCGATTCCTCGCGCACCGGCGCGCCGAACTCGTCGTCAGCGACTGGCGCGGTCGTGGCCGGGGCTTGCGGAATGGTCGGTTCCATCGGCTCCGGCGGCAACGGTTCGTCGTCCCATTGCAGACGATGCGAAAGCGGCTCGGGCTCCCACCCGTCGTTCAATGGCTCCAGCGGCGCCCGCGGCAAGGCGTCGGCGCCTAGCTCGGCGGCGGCCTCGAGGCTTGCGGTTGTCGTCGCGTTATGCAGGTTGTCGCGGAGTTCTTCGGGCGCTGCGTCGTTTTGCTCGAAGGCCGTGAGGTGCTCCGGCGCGGGCGGCTCTGCGGCCGGCTCCGTATCGGACGCGGCGAAAGCCCTCGGCGGCTCCCCCAGCTCGGCCGGATGCCCCGCGGCGAAGCGGTCGGCTGCCTCGTGCGACGGCTCTTGAGCGGCATGTTCCGATGACGGCTCCTGCACTGCCGCGCGTTCTGCGGCTTCGCGCGCCTCGTTCTCGCGAGCGGTCGCCGTGCGGATTTCCGCCTCGCGTTCCGCATCAAGCCGCTCCGACATTTCGCGAGCGGCCGCGTCACCTTCAGCCGCTTCGCGCTCTGCAGCAGCTGCCGTGGCCGCATGCTGCACGGAGGCGGCACTGAGATCTGCCTCGCGTTCGTCGCGGTTAGCCGTGTCGCCACGAGCAGCAACGAAAGCCGCCGGCGCGACCTCTCCACCCGCCGCTGCGTTCGCGGAAGCCGCCGCTTCCTGCGCCTTTGCCAGCCGCTCGCGCTTGCGCCGGCCGAGCCGCAAGGCGGTCAGCAGCACCACCAGCGCGGCGCCGATTGCCGCGCCCACCGCGAGGTTCGTCTGCGAAAGGCCGGTTTCGTTCGATGTGGCAAGAGCGGCGCCCGCGTGACCCGGCACGACAGCCGCAGCGGATGCGCCCGCCGCCGGTTGCACGCCGCTCGCCGACGGAGCGACCCGAGCCGCCGGCGCCCCGCCGATGCCGTGTTTCTGCAATTCCATCAGCACGCGATTCTTGAGCGCGAGCAGCTGCTGCAAGCTCGACACCTGCGTGCGCGGCTGCGACGCGCCGGTCGCGGCAGCCTCGCTTGCCGACGGCTGGACTGATCCGGCCCACACATGCGTGCCGCTCGCGGCGGACGCCGCCTGTGAACCCGCGGCAGGGACCGACGACACCGCGCCGCCGGAGACAGCCGAACCGGCGTCCGTCGCCGCGCTGGCGGTAGCTTGAGGCGCAGGCGCGGCGGGCGCCGCAGCTTGCGTCGCAGGAGTTTCCGCGCCCGTCGCGCCTGTCGCACTCGCCGCCGCATTGCCTTGCGCGGCGCCGCTCGCGGGAGCCGCAACCGAAGCATTCGCCGACGACCCGCTGACAGCCGCCGGCGCCGAAGCGCCCGCCGACGCAGCCACCGCGCCCGACGCGTCGAGCGGCGGCACGGTGAGCTGGGCACCGAGGCGCATCCGGCTCGGATCATGGCCCATGAATGCGTTCGGGTTCGCGTCGAACAACGCGCGCGCCGCGCGAGCCAGTGTGGCCCGGTCGTGCGATTGCGTGACGGCAATCGCCACGTCGTTCAGCGACTGCCCCGGCTTGACCGTATATTGCCCGCCGGACGCGTAAGACGCAGACGGGGCAGAAGCAGCGGCGCCGTCGGGCGCGCTTGCGGCCTCGGCGGGCGCGGCCCATGCGCTGCCCAGGCCCACGCTCGTCAGCATCCACGCCAAAGCAGCGGCGGCCGCGAGGCGGCCGGTACGTGGGCGCCCAAACACGGCCCGAAGGGAAGAGAGTCGAAAATTCATCGGGACTCCTGGCGCGTCAGCGCGCGGCCCTTTTTTGCGGTTATAAAGAGACAAGATAATCGGAGCACACAAATGAAAAAAGCGCCGCGCAAGCGCGACGCTTCTTGAGTTTTCTACGCGTCGTGAGCGCGTAGTTTACTTTACTTGTCGAGCACAATGCGAAGCATGCGGCGCAGCGGCTCGGCTGCGCCCCACAGCAGCTGGTCGCCAACCGTGAACGCCGACAGATATTCGCCGCCCATGGCCAGCTTGCGGGTGCGGCCGACCGGCACCGTCAGCGTGCCGGTGACCACTGCCGGCGACAGATCGCGCATCGACGCTTCGCGCTCGTTCGGCACGACCTTGACCCAGTCATTGCCCGAAGCGAGGATGCTGTTCACTTCGTCGAGCGGCACGTCCTTGGTCAGCTTGATGGTGAGCGCCTGTGAGTGGCAGCGCATGGCGCCGATCCGCACGCAGAGGCCGTCCACGGGAATGGAACCCGACGTGCCCATGGCCGGCTTGCCGAGAATCTTGTTGGTTTCGGCGCCGCCCTTCCACTCTTCCTTCGACATGCCGTTGCCGAGGTCCTTGTCGATCCACGGAATCAGCGAGCCGGCGAGCGGCACGCCGAAGTTGTCCGTGGGCATGCTGTCGCTGTTCATGGCTTCGAGCACGCGGCGGTCGATATCGAGAATCGCCGAAGCGGGGTCGGCGAGTTCGTTCTTCACTGCACCGTGCAGCGTGCCCATTTGCGAGAGCAGTTCGCGCATGTTCTGCGCGCCCGCGCCTGACGCGGCCTGATACGTCATGGCCGTCATCCACTCGACCAGGTTTTCGCGGAACAGGCCGCCCAGCGCCATCAGCATGAGGCTGACCGTGCAATTGCCGCCGATGAAATTCTTCTGCCCCTTGACCAGCGCGTTCTTGATCACGTCCAGGTTGACCGGATCGAGAATAATGACCGCGTCATCCTTCATGCGCAGCGACGAAGCCGCGTCGATCCAGTAGCCGTTCCAGCCGGCCGCGCGCAGCTTCGGGAACACTTCGTTCGTGTAGTCGCCGCCCTGGCAGGAAATGATGGCTTCGCACTTCTTCAGGTCTTCGATGCTTGTCGCATCTTTGAGCTTGGTCTCGTTTTTGGCGAACGACGGCGCGTTGCCGCCCGCGTTGCTGGTGCTGAAAAACACCGGTTCGATCAAGTCGAAATCGCCTTCCTGCTGCATGCGCTGCATCAGGACGCTGCCGACCATGCCGCGCCAACCTACGAGACCTACGTTCATGACTTCATACCCTTCGAATGGAAACTTCCCCGCATCTTTGCCCGCAGTGACCGCGCGGGGAAGATGAGCGGGCACGACGGACGATCAGCGTTTCGTGATCGTTTTCGGGGTAATCGTTTTAATCAGCGCTTGGGTGGTAATGGCGAGCTCAACCACACGGGCCGTTTTGCCGTGCAGTTTCGAAATCGTGGAGATTTGAGCCATGTGTGCCATCGCTACAATATACACGAAAACCGGAATCCGGCGACGTCGTTGTCTGCCGCTGCCGTCCGTATTGCCTGCGAATCGGCATTTGCGAGCCGATTCGCGTATTAAAGATCGTTTTAACGACTCAATCAGCGCTGCCTTAAACGCCGCCGCAGCGCCGCAGCGCCGCGCGCGGTTTCCTACAGCCGCGCGCGAGCCGCCTTGGAGCCGTGCTTACAGTGCAGCGACGACGGCGTCGCCCATGGCGACCGTGCCGACCTGCTTGCAGCCGGGCGTCAGAATGTCGCCGGTGCGGTAGCCCTGTTCGAGCACCTTTTTCACCGCCTTTTCGATGCGGTCCGCCTGCTCCGCCTTGTTCAGCGAATAGCGCAGCATCATGGCTGCCGACAGAATCGTGGCGAGCGGATTCGCCACGCCCTTGCCGGCGATGTCCGGCGCTGAACCGTGCGACGGCTCGTACAAGCCCTTGTTGTTCTTGTCGAGCGAGGCGGACGGCAGCATGCCGATGGAGCCCGTGAGCATGGCGGCTTCGTCGGAGAGAATGTCGCCGAACATGTTGCCGGTCACGATCACGTCGAACGACTTGGGCGCCTTCACGAGCTGCATGGCGGCGTTGTCGACATACATGTGCGACAGCTCGACGTCCGCGTATTCTTTCGAGACGTCGATCATCACGTCTTTCCAGAACTGCGACGTTTCGAGCACGTTGGCTTTATCCACGGAAGTCAGCTTCTTGCCGCGCTTTTGCGCCGCCTGAAACGCGACGTGCGCAATGCGGCGCACTTCGGGCTCCGAATAACGCATGGTGTCGAAGCCTTCCTTCGAGCCGGCGAACAACCCGTCCGGCGCTTCACGCACGCCGCGCGGCGCGCCGAAGTAGATGTCGCCGTTCAGTTCACGCACGATCAGAATGTCGAGGCCCGACACGATCTCTTCTTTCAGCGAAGAAGCGCCGGTCAGTTGCGGATAGCAGATGGCCGGGCGAAAGTTCGCGAACAATTGCAGATGCTTGCGCAGGCCGAGAATGGCCTGCTCCGGGCGCAGCGCGCGCTCGAGCTTGTCGTACTTCCAGTCGCCGACGGCACCGAACAGGATCGCGTCGGCTTCCTTCGCGAGCGCGAGCGTCGAATCGGGCAGCGGGTGACCCTTCGCCTCATAGCCCGCGCCGCCGACCGGTGCTTCTTCCAGTTCGAACTTTTCGCCGAGTACGTTCAGGACCTTGACGGCCTCCTTGACGATTTCGGGACCAATGCCGTCGCCCGGCAACACTGCGATCTTCATGCGAATTCCTTAATGATTTTTCCAGACTTTCAGTCTTAGCCGACGATGCGGTGAGCAAGCCACGGCTGCTTCGCGATGCGCTCGGCCTCGAACTGGCGGATTTTGTCGGCGTGACGCAGCGTGAGGCCGATGTCGTCGAAACCGTTCAGCAGGCAGTATTTGCGGAATGCCGCGACTTCAAACGGATACTCGGTCGCACCGTCCGACGTGCGCACCACTTGTGCTTCCAGATCGATGGTCAGCTGAAAGCCGTTGAATGCGTACGTTTCGTTGAACAGGTGATCGACTTGCTGTTCGCTCAGCACGATCGGCAGGAGCCCGTTCTTGAAGCAGTTGTTATAGAAAATATCGGCGAAACTCGGCGCGATGATCGCGCGAAAGCCGTATTGCTGAAGCGCCCAGGGCGCGTGTTCGCGCGAGCTGCCGCAGCCGAAGTTCTTACGCGCGAGGAGTACGGAAGCGCCTTGATAGCGCGGCTGGTTCAGCACGAAATCCGGATTCAGCGGACGCTTCGAATTGTCCTGACCCGGCTCGCCGTGATCCAGATAACGCCACTCGTCGAACGCATTCGGGCCGAAGCCGGTGCGCTTGATTGACTTCAGGAACTGCTTGGGAATAATCGCGTCCGTGTCGACGTTCTCGCGATCGAGCGGCGCCACGACGCCGGTGTGTACGATGAATTTATCCATGACGCTTGCGCCTGTTTCAGGACCGGGCGACGCGCGCGGCGGCATGAAAGCCGCTCGCCGCGCCGCCGGCAAAAATCAAAAACCGGTTATTTCTCAGCGTGATTGCTGATCGAATTGCCGAGGTGCGACATGTCCTGCCCAAATCCGTGCACCGTGTTGCAGCCGGTGAGACCGAGCAGCAACCCAGCCAGAGCACCCAGCGCGAAGCGGCGCAGAAGAGTAGTGCGATTCATGTTGTTCATCATGCGATTTATCCCAGCTTGCGAATATCGACAAAATGCCCTTCGATGGCCGCTGCGGCGGCCATCGCGGGGCTGACCAGATGGGTGCGGCCACCGGCGCCCTGACGACCTTCGAAATTGCGGTTCGACGTGGACGCGCAACGCTCGCCCGGGTCCAGCCGGTCGGCGTTCATGGCGAGGCACATCGAGCAGCCCGGCTCGCGCCATTCGAAGCCAGCCTCGGTGAACACCTTGTCGAGGCCTTCGCGTTCGGCTTGCGCCTTCACGAGACCCGAGCCCGGCACGACCATGGCGAGGCGAATGTTCGGTGCGACGCGGCGACCAAGCTTCTTCACGACATAGGCCGCGGCGCGAATGTCTTCAATGCGCGCGTTGGTGCACGACCCAATAAAGATTTTATCCGGCTTGATCGACTCGATCGGCGCATTCGGCTCCAGCGCCATGTATTTGAGCGCGCGTTCCATCGCGTCGCGCTTGACCGGATCTTTCTCGCGCTCGGGGTCGGGTACGCGGCCGTCGACTGCGGTGACCATTTCCGGCGACGTGCCCCAGGTGACCTGCGGCACGATTTCCGCCGCGTTCAATTCGACCACGCGGTCGAAATGCGCGCCTTCGTCGGACTTGAACTGCTTCCAGTACTCGACCGCGACGTCCCACTCCGCGCCTTCCGGCGAGAACGGCCGGCCTTTCAGATACTCGATGGTGGTGTCGTCCACAGCGACCATGCCGGCGCGGGCGCCCGCCTCGATCGCCATGTTGCACACGGTCATGCGACCTTCCATGGAGAGCGCGCGGATAGTCGAGCCGCCGAACTCCATGGCGTAGCCGGTGCCGCCCGCGGTGCCGATCTTGCCGATGATCGCGAGCACGATGTCTTTCGCCGTGCAGCCGCGCGGCAACTGGCCTTCCACCTTCACCAGCATGTTCTTGCTCTTTTTCTGCAAGAGCGTTTGCGTGGCGAGCACGTGCTCCACTTCCGACGTGCCGATGCCGTGCGCGAGCGCGCCGAACGCGCCGTGCGTGGACGTGTGCGAGTCGCCGCAGACAATGGTCATGCCCGGCAGCGTGGCGCCCTGCTCCGGCCCGATGATATGCACGATGCCCTGACGCAGATCGTTCATCTTGAACTGCGTGATGCCGTAGGCGTCGCAATTCGAGTCCAGCGTGTCGACCTGCAGCTTCGAGACGGGATCGGCGATGCCGTGGCTGCGGTCCGTGGTCGGCACGTTGTGATCCGACACGGCCAGATTCGCGCTGATACGCCACACGGGACGCTCAGCCAGCTTCAGGCCTTCGAACGCCTGAGGGCTCGTGACTTCGTGCAGCAGGTGACGGTCGATATAAAGAATCGTCGTGCCGTCTTCTTCCGTGTGGACCACATGCGTGTTCCACAATTTGTCGTAGAGAGTCTGTGCCATGGTATGCGGGGTAGTAATGACTGCGGGCTGACTGTGTCGGTCGATTATGCCACGCGAAGTCGCGCCGTGGGCTGCCCCGCCATCGAAAAAAGCGATAAAAAACAGTGAGTTGGGTGGTAGTGTCGATACCTGTATCGGCGGCACCCGGCAACTTTGCGGCAGCGGCGTACCCGACCGGACAAGGCACGCACGGCATGAACCGGCGTGGGTTTTACAGCAGGCTTTTATAGCAGGCTCTTGCAAGCGGCTCTTGCAACCGGGTTTTGCAACCGGCTTTTGCAACAGGAACCCGCGTCTGTCGCGTATGCTCCCAAAAGCATCGCGGCGGGAACGGTAGCGAGCAGTCAAGAAGACGTCAACACTCACACTCCTCGGAGGTCTGCATGCTTTCCTTCATTGGTACGGTGATCGTAGGGCTGATCGTGGGACTCATTGCGCGGGCGCTCAAGCCCGGCGACGACCGCATGGGTCTTATCATGACCATCATTCTCGGCATAGCCGGGTCGCTGGTGGCGGGCTATGTGGGGCGCGCGCTCGGCTGGTATCAGCCTGGCCAGCCGGCGGGCTGGATTGCGTCGGTGATTGGGGCGATCGTGCTGCTCGTCATCTACGGCATAGTGCGCCGGCGCACGTGATTGCGGCGCCGTGGCGCGCATGCGTGGACGAGGCGGTCGATCCGCCGCCCCGTCCTTCGCGCGGTTACCGCGACAGGTCGAACCCCAGTTGAGCGCGTCCGAGCGGCGTCAAATCGCTTTCCTGCGCGCGACCGGTGAAGTCGGTCTCGAAGTGATCGGCGGGAAAGTCGGGCGGGCTTTCGCCGCGCAAAAAGCTCGGCAACTGACGCTTCAGATACGCCTCGTTTTTCGCGCACCATGGCGCGGACGCAATGTACATCACGTTGCTGTAGCCGCTGCCGCGGTGCGCGTCCTCGACCGAGTGCACGACGTCGCTGTGCCAGAACACCGCGTCGCCCGGCTGCATAAGCGGAATCGGCGCGACCGCTTCCAGCAACAGGCCGTGCCACTCGGGCTTGATCGACAGGGCGCGCGCGGGCTGGGCGCCGCACAGTTCGTCCTCGGGCACGTCGTCCTGCAGCGCGCGCAGGATCACGTACGCCATGACGTTTGCGATCGGAATCAATTGCAATGTGCCGTCGCCGGGGCCTTGCGGCGTGAGCGCCGTCCAGCCCTGAAAAGTGCGGAACATCGAGCACACCGCCGGCGACGGAATTTCCTGCACGTCCGGACGATACGCGGCGTCGAAGGGATCATACGCACGCCAGTTGCCCGCCAGCACATGCCGGTACACCTTCTGAAAATTCGGATCGAGCCAGCGCTCGACCGAACCGCCGTCCACATGCGGCGACAAACCGAGCGACGCTGAACCCGGCGGCCGTCGACGAATCCGGTCCGCGTACACGGGCACGCGCTCCGGATCGAAGTGCCGCCGGCCCTCGCTCTCCGACGTCCAGAGGCGATTCAGGAACACGCGCGTGTTCGTCAGTTGCTCGGACTGGCGCGCGGCCGTCTGCGGTCTGGACCAGTAGATGCCGTAAATCTGCGGCTTGCTCGACGACAGATTGCCGAAATACTTGTCATCCGCGCGGTGGGCGAGCTTCGCGTCGAGGTCGTTGCGCTCGACGTAGCCGGTGATCTCGTCGTTCCAGTCACTTGCTTGCTGACGGTCGAAAACGCCGCGCACAACGCACGCACCGCGCGTTTTAATGCCGGCGATGGTCGCCGGATCGACACCGCCCGCCGCGATGGACGTGTAGTCGAACACGGGAATCGCCTCCCGCCCCTGCGCACGGTCGCGGTGAATCGCGTCGATCTGCTGGCGAATCGCGCCCTCCACTTCGCCGAAAACCTGCTTGTAGTTCGGCAGCGCGGCTCGCAGCGCGCGCTTCGTGCTGCGAATCGCCTCGGGAACATTGTCGATGACGAGCGGCATGGTTTGTCTCCTTGAAATGGTCCGCGTGGTGCTGTCCTTCTTGCAGATTAAAGATGTTCGGTCATCACAACGCATGTTTTACGGCCAGATACCGATACAATTCAGACATTCGCCGCTTCCCTTCCGCGCGGCCGGCCGCCTACCGTGAAACCTCAATACGAACGCGTCACCATTCCCGACGGCTGCTCGATTCGCGTCTACCATCGGCAGCTCGCGCAGATACCGTTCGAGTGGCACCACCACCCCGAATACGAACTCACGCTGACAATGAACAGCCGCGGCCGCCGCTTTATCGGCGATCACATTGCGGACTACAGCGGCGACGATCTCGTGCTCGTGCCGCCGGACATGCCGCACACGTGGGCGTCGACTGAGCCGATCGACGCACGTTCGCCTCAGGTGGCGATCGTCGTGTGGTTCAGCGGCGACTGGGCACGGCGTCTCGCGGATTGCTGCCCTGAATTCACGTCGCTGCGCACGCTGCTGCGGCGCGGCGCGCCGGGGCTGCGGTTTTCGAGCGAGGCCGCCGCGTCGATGCGCGAGCGCATGGCTGCGTTGCTCGACCCGTCGCCGCGCGTGCGGCTTGGCGCCGTGCTCGACGTGCTGGCGCAACTCGCGCAAGCCGACGCGGAACCGTTGGCGTCGCCGGCTGTGCATCGAAGTGCAACCAAAGATCGCGGTGTGTCGGCGCCCAGTTCGGCGCGCTCTGCGGGTCTCGGCCATGTCGCCGAGCCGGCACAAGCCGCAGCCGCCCGGCGGCAAACCGTCGGCGCGCTCGCGGCGCCTGGCGGCAGTGCATCGGAGGCGGAGCGTCTGAACCGCGTCCTCGATCTGCTCGACCGGCGCTTTCACGAGCCGTTGCGCGTCGCCGAACTGTGCGAGGTGGCCAACCTGTCCGAGCGCTCGTTGCACCGGTACTTCGTGCGGCATGTGGGCGAGAGCGTAGGCCGCTATCTGAGCCGGCTGCGGATCGGCTACGCGACCCGTCAACTGACGGACACGACGTGGCCCATCGCCCTGATCGCCGCGAGGGCCGGCTTTCCGAACCTCGCCAATTTCAATCGACAGTTTCTGTCCGCGCGCGGCATGACGCCAGGCGCGTATCGACGCTTCTTCGAGACGCATGGCCGCGCGCCGAAGGACGCCGCCGCGACGCCGCACAATCTGCAGACGCGGCCGCCGTCGCTTGAAAAGTCGGCAAGGCGGCCGCGACGCGCGCCACCGGCATGAGTGGCTTGCGCGGCTCGCCCTGTGCGTACTGCGCGCCCAAAGAGAAACGCCCCAACGGTGTACCCGTTGGGGCGTTTCTACTTCAAGCCTCGAGTTGCGACTCAGCCCGCAGCGAATACGCTGCTGCAGACGAGAGGAACCTCAGTCCGATCAGCGTTGCGCGATCGGCTTGGCTTCACGCGGCGTGTCGCCGATGAACAACTGACGCGGACGGCCAATCTTCTGTTCCGGATCCGCGATCATTTCGTTCCACTGTGCAATCCAGCCGACCGTACGCGCCATCGCGAAGATACACGTGAACATGGAGGTCGGGATGCCCAGCGCGCGCTGCACGATGCCCGAGTAGAAGTCGACGTTCGGATACAGCTTTCGCGACACGAAGTATTCGTCTTCCAGCGCGATCTTTTCCAGTGCCATGGCCAGCTTGAACAGCGGGTCGTCGTGCAGGCCGAGTTCGTTCAGCACTTCGTGGCAGGTTTCGCGCATCAGCTTCGCGCGCGGGTCGTAGTTCTTGTAGACGCGATGACCGAAGCCCATCAGCTTCACGCCCGAGTTTTTGTCCTTCACCTGCTTGATGAACTCAGGAATGTTGTCGACCGAGCCGATTTCTTCCAGCATGTTCAGCGCGGCTTCGTTCGCGCCGCCGTGCGCCGGGCCCCACAGACACGCGATACCCGCTGCGATACACGCGAACGGATTCGCGCCCGACGAACCGGCGAGACGCACTGTCGAGGTCGACGCATTCTGTTCGTGATCGGCGTGCAGGATCAGGATGCGGTCGAGCGCGCGCACGAGCACGTCGTTGACCTTGTAGTCTTCGCACGGGTTCGAGAACATCATGTGCATGAAGTTCGCGCTGTACGACAGGTTGTTGCGCGGATACGCAAACGGCTGGCCAATGCTGTACTTGTACGCCATGGCGACCAGCGTCGGCAGCTTGGCGATCATGCGGATCGCCGACACTTCACGGTGACGCGGATTGTTGATGTCGAGCGAGTCGTGATAGAACGCCGACAGCGCGCCGACTGCGGCGACCAGAATCGCCATCGGGTGCGCGTCGCGGCGGAAACCACGGAAGAAGAAGTGCATTTGCTCATGCACCATCGTGTGGTTCGTCACGGTCTTCACGAACTCGGCCTTCTGCTGCACGTTGGGCAGCTCGCCCTTCAGCAGCAGGTAGCAGGTTTCGAGGAAGTCGGCGTTTTCCGCGAGGTTGTCGATCGCGTAGCCGCGGTACAGCAATTCGCCCTTATCGCCGTCGATGTAGGTGATTGCCGAATTGCACGCCGCCGTCGACATGAAGCCAGGGTCGTACGTGAACTTGCCAGTCTGGCCGTACAGTTTGCGGATGTCGATCACGTCCGGGCCGAGAGTGCCCTTGTAAATCGGCATTTCAACGCTCGGCGAATTGTCGCTGAACGATAGCGTGGCTTTAACATCTGACGGGGTCATAGCACATCCTCAATCGAAGTATGGAAACAGGGTTTCGATAATTGCACGCCTGGAACAACGCACTCGCGGCGCTCAAGCGTTGCGCAGCAGCTCCAGCACCCGGATCACGTCCGGGTCGGCAAGCTCGCCTTCAGGTTCCTTGCGCGCGAGAAGCAAGTCCATCAGGTCGTTATCGCTCAGCTCGAGCAGGCGCGTAAGTGCGCCCACATCGGCATCGCTGAGGTCATGCTCATATCGGCTGAAGAAACGTTCAAAGATCAGATCGTTTTCCAGCAGGCCTCGCCGAGCGCGCCAACGAAGACGCGCGCGGCGGAGAGGGTCGGACTGATGCGAGGCATCGTTCATGTCAATACTGGCCGGGTCGCTTCGCGGCGCGCTCACCGCCGCTCAGGGCAGCGAACGACACGAAGCGTGGGGTTATTCATTCTAGACAGTGCGGCGAACCATCAATTCCTTGATCTTGCCGATCGCCTTGGTCGGGTTCAGCCCCTTCGGGCAGACATCGACGCAGTTCATGATGGTGTGGCAGCGGAACAGCCGGTACGGATCTTCCAGGTTATCGAGCCGCTCGCCCGTGGCCTGATCGCGGCTGTCGGCGATGAAGCGGTACGCCTGCAGCAGACCCGCCGGGCCCACGAACTTGTCCGGGTTCCACCAGAAGCTCGGGCACGACGTCGAGCAGCTCGCGCACAGAATGCACTCGTAGAGCCCGTCGAGCTCGTCGCGTTCCTCCGGCG
>Ga0209674_100187_pt1 | contig 67758 bp, 53 predicted proteins | sample AraplaCvi_mMS_r2_FD_184279 | JGI IMG/M metagenome (GOLD analysis project Ga0209674, IMG submission 184279) | Arabidopsis root microbial communities from North Carolina, USA - plate scrape CL_Cvi_mMS_r2 (SPAdes) (version 2) | ecosystem: Host-associated > Plants > Roots > Endosphere | place: USA... | reverse complement strand
TGGTCGCGGCCGGCGCGGATCAGCTCGGCCATCTGTTCGTGCGCGGCACGTGTTTCGGCGAGCAGCACATCCAATTCCTGGTCGCGCTGGTCGTCGCCGCGTGCGTGTTCTTCCGCCAAGCGCGCCAAGGTATCGCCGAAACGGCGCAGCAATTCGCGCCCATCGGCGGGACTGGTGCGGAAGGCATCGATGCCTTCGTCGTACCAGCGCGCCAGGACGTGCTGTGCGCTATCCGCAGCGACGATGATGTGGATGCTGATGTCGTGCTTCTGCCCGATGCGGTCCAGGCGTCCGATGCGCTGTTCGAGCAGATCCGGATCGAGCGGTAGATCCCACAGCACCAGGCGATGCGCGAACTGGAAGTTGCGGCCTTCCGAACCGATTTCCGAACAGATCAGCAGGCGCGCGCCGTCCGCTTGCGCAAAATACGCCGCGTTGCGATCGCGCTGCACGATGCCCAGCCCTTCGTGGAAGCGCGCGATGCCGGCGCCCGTGCGCGTGCGCAGCGCCTCTTCCAGCGCCAGCACTTTCGCCTGGCTGCGGCAGATCAGCAGGAATTTGTCTTGCGGATGGCGATCGAGCAGCGCGACCAATGCGTCGATACGCGGATCGCTGGCGTAATCCAGTTCCAGCATCGCCACAGGCTGCTGGATGTCCGCGTGGAACTCCGCCAGCAGCGCCTGGCGCGTGCGATCATCCACACGTTCTGCGTCGATCAACTCCCACGCCGGCACGCGCTTGGGAAAGCCGCCGATGTTGACGCGACGATTGCGGAACATGGAGCGACCGGTGCCATGGCGATCGATCAGCGCCGCGAGCAGTTCGCGGCTGTGTTCGGGCTTGGTGGGATCGGCCAGGCAGGCTTGCAGCGCGGCATCGCCGTCGAAGGCTTTTTGCAGCGATTCCAGATCAACGGCTTCGAGCGGGGCGCGTTCCAGCAGCTTGTCGGCAATGCGTGAAAGCGATTGGAAATGCTCGGCTTCGGCCAGATACGCGTCCAGGCTGTGGTAGCGCTGCGGATCGAGCAGGCGCAGGCGGGCGAAATGGCCGCTGCGTCCCAGTTGTTCCGGTGTGGCGGTCAGCAGGATCACGCCCGGCGTAGCCGCGGCGAGCTGCTCCGCCAGGGTGTAGCGCGGGCTGGCGCTTTCCGGTGTCCACGCCAGGTGATGGGCTTCGTCCACCACCAGCAGATCCCAGTCTGTTTCCAGCAATTGGGCGGCGCGCTTGGGGTTTTGCTCGAGGAAGCTGAAATCGGCGATGACCAGTTGTTCATCCTCGAACGGATTGGCGTCGCTGCCGGATTGCTCCAGGGCTTCGCAACGCTCTTCGTCATAGATCGCAAAGCTGAGGTTGAAGCGGCGCAGCAGCTCCACGAACCATTGATAGACCAACGTATCCGGCAGCAGCACCAGCACGCGCGTGGCCCGGCCGGCCGCAATCTGGCGCGCGATGATCATGCCCGCCTCGATCGTCTTGCCCAGGCCGACCTCATCGGCAAGCAGCACACGCGGCGGATGGCGTGATGCGGCGATGCCCGCCACGCGCAACTGATGCGGCACCAGGCCGATGCGTGCGGAGCTCAGGCCCCAGCTCGGCGAACGCCGCGCCGCCGCCCGGCGTTCCAGGCTTTCCAGGCGCAGATCGAAATGCTGCACCGGATCGGTGCGCCCGCCGATCAGCCGGTCGTCTGCCTGGCTGACGCTCTGCTCGTCGTCGAGTTGCCCCTCATGCAGCTCGCGCCCTTCGCCGCGATAGACCAGCAGCCCTTCGCGTTCCTCCACCCGTTCCACCAGAAACGCGATGCCCTTGCCCGCCACCCGCTGCCCGGCCCGGAACTCCGCCCGCACCAGAGGCGCCGAATCGGCCGCATAGGGGCGCAACACCCCCGACTTGGCAAACAACACCTGCACCCCGCGCCCCTCGACGCGCAGCACGGTGCCAAGGCCGAGTTCGGGTTCGGCGGTGGAGATCCAGCGTTGACCGGGTGTGAACATCATTAAATGAAAGTGCCTGAGCGGAAAGGGCAACGATTATCCGCCCGTGGTCGTGCAGAAGGAACCATGGGGGATAAAGCTCGCTCTGCCACTGGAGAAAAGGGAGGGCGCCCTAGACATAGGTTGGGGCGCAAATCCCAACATCGCCATGCACGCATATATCGGAATGCTGGACTTTCATCGAAGGCCACAAAGACCGGACAAGGTCACAGGGAAAGGCCAACCACACACCGTGTATGCCACACAGTCCATCCGTGATCGCCCTCACGTCCTCCCCCCTCCTTTAATCCGCTTGTCGGAAAAACTTTGCCACTTGTCGGAAAGGGCCTATTTCGATGTCGCTCATGACTAGTCGAGACAAAACAGGCGCGTAGACTAAAAACTAGGTACAAGGGGGGATCTCATGCACGTCTCGTTGCGACGCACGCCGGGTAGGTGTGTCAGGGGCTTCACTGTCGTCGAGTTGATGGTCGCCATTGCGGTGGCTGCGATCCTGCTGGTGATCGCCGTGCCGAGCTTTACCAATGCCATCAATTCCAACCGACTCAAGTCGACGGCCAACACCTTGATCGGTTCGCTCAAGGCTGCGCGGATGGCAGCAGTCCAGCGAAACCTGGGCGTCCAGTTCTGCAGCAATTCGACTGCCAGCAACACTAGCGATGCACTGGGAACGGCGTGTGGTACGAACGCCGGCGCAGTCTTTGCGCTGCCCAACCCCACTGCAGCTACCGCCATACCATTACAGGTGTCGCCATCCGAACTGAGCATTTCGTCGATACAAGTCCACGGGAATATCGCAGCGATCCGCTTTAATGGGCAAGGGCTTGGCTTCGCCCCTGGGGCATCTACACCATTCTCCGGCGTTGTTGCGGACATTTGCTCGACGTCGCTCAGCACCAGCAACCATATTCAAGTGAACATGGCTGCCGGAGGTAGCGTCATTACTACTACCCCCAGTACAGGAGCCTGCCCATGATGCGACGTGCCGGTGTTCGCATTGCGCCTGCCAATCAGCGTGGCGTGGGTTTGATCGAAGTGCTAATCGCCGTACTGGTGCTGTCCATCGGGTTCCTTGGCGTTGCTGCGATGCAGACGAGTTCGCTCTCGATGAACAACAGTTCGATGGCGCGCAGCGTCGCCACGATTGACAGTTATTCGATACTTGACGCCATGCGTGCCGATAAGGCTTCCGCGCAGAGTCACGCGTACGACACCACGGTTACAGCAAATGCCTGTCCAACGGATACGAGTACGTTGGCTAATACGCAACTGAAGCAATGGTGTGGCCAGTTGGCCGCGGGTCTTAGTGCATCTGCGAGCACCACTGGCACGATCCTTTGTACCGGCACGCAGGGGGACTGCACCGTCACTGTGACATTCGACGACAGTAAGTCTGGTGCCGCAGGTACCAATAGTTCGACGGGCCTGCAGACCGTCACCACCCGGGCCATGCTATGAACCGCCGCTGTGGGAAGAAAATCGTGTGCGATACCTTGTGCGCAAGGCCGAATCGCGTCGTTGGCGGTTTTACTCTTATCGAGTTGATGGTGGCGATGTTGCTCGGCCTGATCGTCATCGGTGGCGTCGTCAGCGTGTTCCTCGCCAATCAGCAGGTCTATCGCACCAATGCGGCGCTTGGCGATGTGCAGGACAATACGCGCATGTCGTTCGAAATGTTGGCGCAAAACATCCGCGAAGCCGGGTTGCTTGGTTGCGGCAATAATGGCCAGGTGGCCAACGTATTGGCGGATGGTCCCAATAATGGCGGCACTCATTGGTGGGCCAACTGGAACAACGCCCTGGTGGGCTATGGTAGCGGCACTGCGGCCAACCCAGCGTTGACCGTGGGCACTGCTCAAGGAAACCAGGTTTCTGGCACCGACTCTCTCATGCTGTTGAGCGCAGCGGACGGTGGTTTGAGCGTCAATACTCAAGATACCTCGACCACCACGTTCAGGCTCAATGGCACCAACGCCAATCTCGCTGCCAAAAAAATCATGATCGTATGCGATCCCGCACAGGCGACCCTGTTTAGCGCCAGCAGCTATACCCCGGCTTCAGGTTCATCGTCGGCTTCTGTCAGTTATGCCCAAGTATCCGGAGGTAACACCATCAATTGTTCTACGGGCCTGGGCTATCCCACCGTATGTACACCAGGGGGAGCGGCTTACACCTTCGCAGCCAACTCTCCGATCGCGACCCTGGCCGCGGGTGTTTGGTACATCGGTTACAACCCGGTCCAAACCACCTCACTGTACCTCGCCAGCGTGGATACCACCACGGGCAACATCTCATATCAGGAGATGGCACGTGGCGTTACCGTCATGAAAATTACCTACCACATGACCAACCAGCCAAACTATGTTGGGGCATCGTCCGTGACCAACTGGTCCGCGGTTGATGCGGTGCAGGTCAATCTGACTATGCAGCAGAGCGGTGATGCGAACGCGCCAATCCAGCGCAGTTATATCCTGATCTCCACCGTGCGCAACCGGGTGCAATGACATGAGCCGATTTTCCATGTGTGGCTTACCACCCCGACTCCACCAGCGCTCTCGTCAGCGTGGTGTGGCGCTGGCCGTGGCGATGATCCTGCTGGTGGTGATCACTCTTGTAGGCCTCGCTGCCGTTAGCGGGACTATCGGGCAGCAGAAAATGTCGGGAAATTTCTACGATCGTGAAATGGCCTTCCAGGAGACCGAGGCGGCGATGCGCGAAGCCGCGCTGGCCATTCAAGCTAGTCCGGCGCCGAGCGGATACTTCGATTGCTCGGCTGCCGGTGGCAAGGTGTGCCAGTCCAATCCGTTTACTGATACCAACGTGCCGGCCACCAAGATCGTTAACGTGTCGACCAGCCAGTTCAGTGCCGGCAACATGGTGGCCAGCCAGCCGCAATACATCATCCAGTATATGGGTAATTTCCAGGTGCCTATCCCCAACGTGAAGTTGATCGGTTGTGTCGGTGGCTACAACGGTTGCCAACAGGCACCGCAGACAGCGGATTTCTATCGCATCACGGCGCGCAATGGCGATCCGACCGCGGTCAGTGGCCGCGCCTACGTGATATTGCAGTCGGTATTCCGGAATTAATGATGCGCGAGCAAAGGGGAACGTCCATGATGAAACGTTACAGCTGCTGCCTGTTCGCGCTGGCCGCTGCATTGATGGTCGGTAGCGTCGCTGCCCAAACTTCTTATACCGACAACTTCCAGGGTGCTTCAGCCAACCTGCATTGGACGGCGCTGGGTGATGCATGTCTCACAGCGGGTGGCAGCAGTAGTAGCGCCAATGGGAACATTCCATCATGCTCATCCAAGGGGTTTCTGACGGACACCGCGGGCCAGGGGGCGCTGCTGCTCACGCCTGCCCAGAACGACCAGACCGGTGCGATTTTGTCGGCGTTCACTCCGTTTCCTCTAAGCCAGGGCATACAAGTCACTTTCACCACTTACACTTTTGGCGGTAGCCACGATGGTCTCGCCGGTAACGGTGCTGATGGCATCGTGTTTATGCTCACGGATGGTACCGACCCTAACAACAACAACGCCACGGTTTCTGCGCCAACCGCGACCGGTGGCGAAGGCGGTAGCATGGGTTACGGATGTTCCAATGGCAATGGCGTGTATGACGGCATTGCCTATGGCTACCTGGGTCTTGGCATCGATGAGTACGGCAACTTTCTCAACAGTGGTGACAACGGCAGTCAAGGCATTTACAACTCCAATGACCCAAGCGGGACGACAGCCAACGGCACCAATACATACTATTCGGCCAATGGCGGAACAATTGCGGCTGGCAAAGGACCGCAATATCAGCCGGAACGTATCGGTTTGCGTGGTGCGGGTAATACAAACTGGGCGTGGTTGCAGGCTAAGAATTCAAACTACTATTCAGGCTCTTCCACCGCTAGCAAAGTTCAGGCGGCGTGTAAGTCTGGACAGTATGTTTCTGGAGGTAGGGGTTCCCAGAACAGCCCTTACCAATACACCTCAATTCCCTACAATTACAACCCTATCGCCGGTGGCTATGCAGTGCTGCCCAACGGCCAGCCGATTGCGAACAACTCCAGCAGCGCCACGCGTAATCCCGCCACCGGCACCGCAGCATGTGTAGGCAACAGCCCGGCTTGCACGATTGCTTGGCCGATCACCTACAAGCTGTCGATCTCTTCCAAAGGCTTGCTCAATTTTTCCTATAGTTACAACAACGGCGTTTTTCAGCCGGTGTTGACCAATACCGACATCACCAAGAGCAACGGCCCTTTGCCAGCTTCGCTGCGTTTCGGTTTCTCGGCGGGCACCGGTGGCAGCAACAATGTGCACGAGATCACCTGCTTCCAGGCTTCGCCGTTGTCGTCGACCAGTAGTGCTGCGGCTAACACCATTCAGTCGGGCGAAGTGAAAACCGGCACGCAGATTTACTTGGCGGCCTACTCCAACAACAACTGGTGGGGCTCCATGCAAGCTGTCTCGCTGGTGACTAACAACGGTGTGCTTGCCGCCAGTAATGTCGCCAACTGGGACGCGAAATGCGTACTTACAGGCGGTCCTTGCGACACTATGGGTACCGACGCGACCGGCACTCCGACCAACAACATAACCGTACAAAGTCCAACTTCCCGCATCCTGCTGACCTCGAATGGGAACAATGGCAACGGTGGCGGGGAATCATTGGAGTGGACGGGCGGCATTACCGCTGCCCAGCAGGGCATCTTGAATACCAACAGCGCTGGGATCGTGGACAACAATGGTCAGATCCGTTTGAACTGGTTGCGCGGCGACCGCACGCAAGAACAAGGTGCAAGCTCGGCTGCGCCTCTGCGTCAGCGCACTTATGTGCTGGGCGACATCATCGACTCTAGCCCGACCTGGGTAGGTGCGCCTATGGCGGGTACGTATCCGAACCCGTTCAGCGATGGTCTCTACGGTGGCGCCAGCACTGCGGCGGAGAACCAGACCGGCGCGCAAACCTACAATACTTTTGCCAGCAACAACGTCTCGCGCCTCAATGTCACATATGTGGGTGGCAACGACGGCATCATGCATGGCTTTGAGTCGGGTTCGTTCGACAGCAACGGCAACTTCACAAGCGCGGTCAACGGTAGCTTCACCGGCACAAACAACGACGGCAAGGAAGTGATCGGTTACATGCCGGCGGGTGTATTGGCCAACAAGTCGGTGTCGCTCACCAATCCGAACTACGTGCACGATTACATGGTGGACGCGACACCAGCCTTGGGCGATCTGTTCTACGGCAGCGCCTGGCATACGTGGCTGGTCGGCGGCGTGGGTTCCAGTGGCAAGGAAATCTACGCGCTGGATGTCACCAATCCGAGCAACTTCTCCGAGGCCAATGCGGGCAGCCTTGTGATCGGCGACTGGACTAATGCCTCGACCGGGCTATCTCATCTCGGCAATACGGTAGGCTCGCCGGTTATCGCGCGTATGCATAACGGGCAATGGGCGATCATCTTCGGCAATGGCTTGGGCAGCGGTACGAGCGCTGGCATCTATATAGGTCTGGTAGACAAGACCACGGGCGCTGTGACGTATCAGTTCCTGGATACTGGAGTAGGTTCGTCGAGCAGCGCCAACGGTATCGCCTACGTTACTTCGGTGGATCTGGATGGTGACCACATCGCGGATTATCTTTACGCGGGCGACTTGAAGGGGAATGTCTGGCGCTTCGATGTGACCAGCAGCAACACTAGCAATTGGGCTGCGTCCAATTTTGGCCATTCCACACCAACACCGATGTTCGTGGCCCAGGATTCCTCCAATAACCGGCAGCCGATCACCACGGCGATTGTCGCTGCCGCGATCCAAACCAGTGGCGTCAGCCGAGTCATGTTGTATTTCGGCACTGGCCAGAAAATCCCACAGACGACCACGTCGGGAGACACATACAGCACCGGCACTCAGACTTTCTATGGCATTTGGGATTCGGACATGGGCAACTGGAATAGCCTGTCTAGTGTCAAGTACGCATCGCTGGCTACAGGACAGAGCTTTACGAGCAGCAATTTGCTGGTTCAGACTTCGACGGAGACGAACACAACCACAGGCTCGGTGAGTGGTTATCGTTACCTGTCTACCGGTAGTCAGGTTTGCTGGCAGGGCACCACGACTTGTTCAGGTGGCAGTACTGCCAACAACCAGTTTGGCTGGATGTATAACCTTCCCGACACCAACGAGCAGATCATCTATAACCCCACGATCATCGAGGGTGCAGTGGTGGTGAACACTGCGATTCCGCCATCGATCTCGGCGACCCAGTGCAAAGCCGGCCAGCAGACAGGCTGGACGATGGCTTTCGATCCGACCAATGGCGGTGGTCTGCCGCAGGGCTTCTTCCCGAATTCCAGCGGCGCCTTTGGCACCGGCAGCAACGGCACGGTTGTCAGCGGCGTGGGATTCAACGGCGTGGGTACGCCGACTGCCGTGACATACAACGGGCAGACCTACATGGTCTCCCAGACGGTTACGGGTACACCGGTGCTCAGCCGCGTGAATCCGAAGACCGGTAATAGCCCAGCCCGCGTTTCTTGGCGCGAGATTAGGAATTGAGCATGAGCATCCAGCAACCATTCCAGTCGCAGCGCACCGCTTCGTTCGGTTTCTCCTTGATCGAATTGATGATCGTGGTGGCTATCGTTGCGATTCTTGCTGCGGTCGCGGTTTCCTCGTACAGCAATTACGTAGTCAAGACGAATCGGTCGGCAGCGACAGCTTGCGTATCGCAGTACGCGAGCTACATGGAGCGCTATTACACCTCTAACTTACGTTACGACAATGCGCCCGCCTCCTCCGGAACTGCGGCGGCTGTCCCGAACCCAGTCACCAGTACCCCGCCAACATTGGTACTGGATTGCGCAACCACGGCGCAGACCGGGAACAACTATCAGTACACGGTTCCGACCGCCTCGGCGACGGCTTATGTCATCCAGGCCACACCGATCAATGCACAGCTCACGCGCGACACGAAGTGCGGCACGCTGGCGCTGAATCAGGTCGGTAAACGTACCAGTTCTGGGACTGGCACCGTTGCGCAATGCTGGGGTGGGTGAAATGGTCAGCTCTCTGCCCAGTGCCTGAATAGATTGTGGTAGATGCCAGTTAACGTCACCAGCGACGCCTCATGCGCATTCGTCGCCGTAAGTTGCTGAATGGCATTATCTAGATCAAACAACATGGTGCGCCGACCATCGTCGCGCACCATGCCTTGCACCCAGAAGAAACACGCCAATCGCGCCCCGCGGATAACGGGATTCACACGATGCAAGCTGCTTGCCGGATAGAGAATCATGTCCCCGGCGGGAAGCTTCACGGTTTGGGTGCCATAGGTATCTTCGATCAACAACTCCCCGCCGTCGTAGCTTTCGGGCGGCGCGAGAAAGAGTGTTGCGGAAAGATCGGTTCGGAGCTTGTCGCCGGTGCCAGGCAGCAGGCGGATGGAGCTGTCGACGTGGCTGCCGAAGTGCATGCCGCCCTGGTAACGGTTGAACATGGGTGGGTAGATGCGGTTGGGCAAGGCCGCGCTGATGAAGAGTGGGTTGCGTTCCAGTGCGGCTAGCACGATGTCGCCGAGTTCGATGGCGACGGGCGAACCTTCCGCGATTTGCTGGTTTTGTTTGACGTGGATGCCCTGGTGGCCTGCGGTGACGCGGCCGTCGATCCAGGGGGCATTGTCGGCCTCGAGCTGTTGGCGAAAGTGGGTGAGTTGGTTGGCGTTGAGCAGGGCAGGGATGTGGACGAGCATGGCGGTGGCTTTTGCTTGCTTGGTGATGGTGTATGGCGAGTGTGGCCCCTCACTGCTGCCCTCTCCCCGGAAGGGAGAGGGAGCTGTTATTGCGGGGATCAGAACTTATAGGTGAAGGTTGCCAATGCAGTGCGCCCAATGCCGGGTACGGCGCGCCCGCCATCCGACGGAATCACCGCATCGAAGTAACGCTTGTTGGTGAGGTTGAGCACGTTGAGCCGGATGTCGTAGCTCGGTTGGTGATAGGCCACGGTGGCGTCCCAGCGCGTATAGCCGCCGACGCTCGTCTTGTTGGTGTTGGCGGCGTAGCGTTGCGACATATAGGTGGAGCCGCCGCCGGCTTCCCAGTGTTCGGCGAAGGTGTACGTGCTCCACGTGGTGAAGGTATGGCGCGGCGTGTTGGCGGGTACGTTGCCTTGCGTGCCATCGCGCGCTTTCACGATCTCGCCGTCCATGTAGTTGTAGCCGGAGAAGATCTGCCAGTGTTTGGTGAGATGTCCCACAACGCCAAGCTCGGCGCCGCGCACGCGGATGTTGCCGTCCAGGGTGTATTCGCCGGATGAGGTCTGCGTGCGTGCATTGGTCTGTTCCAACCGATATACCGCTGCGTTGATAGCGAGCATGTCGTCCAGCAGGTTCCATTTGCCGCCGATTTCGTAGGAGCGGTTTTTCGATGGCGACAGGTTCTGCGTGCCATTGGTGAGCGTGAGTTGTTCCAGCACCGGATTGAACGAGGTGCCGTACGAGAGGTAATAGGATTGTTTTTCGCTGGGCTGGTAGATCACGCCGCCGCGCACGCTGGTGAACGATACGGTCTGCTGCGCATACGCCGGTGCGGAAATCGTGTTGCTGATGTGCGCATCGAAGCGGTCGCGACGCACGCCGGCGACGACCATCCACTGATCGCTGAACCTGATGGTGTCGTTGACGTAGACCGCTGCCGTCTTGCCTGTCGACTGCGCGTAATTGCCGGTCGTGGTTTTGACGTTGCCGGGCGTGGCCACGTACGCGGGATCGAGCAGAGAGATCAGCGGAAGGCCGCTGCGCGTATACGTTTGGTTGTTGTAGGTTTCGCGCGCCAGCTCCACGCCGGTGATCAATGTATGCCGCCAGCTTCCGGTGTCGAACTTGGTGGTCAGATCGGTTTGGCTGTCCAGCAATTTGTCGTGGAGCACGCGATCATGACTGGCCAGTTGTACGTAAAGATCCTGCAGCGGCAGGTTGGTGGGATTGCCCAGCGTTCGATTGAGCGTTACGCCGCCGGCGGTGACGACGGTGTTGGCGGCGGTTTCGCGCGCGTCGGTTTTGTATTGGCTGTATTGCAATTGCGTGCGCAGGTTTACGTTGTCCGAGAACACGTGTTCCAGGCGCGCGTTGAAGGCATTGACGCTCTGGATGGTGCGGTCGTCGGTAAGGCCATACCAGTTTTTTAGGTTCACCTGCGCAGGGCGTCCGTTGATCGGCGGCAGGCCGTATTCGGGCATGTCGTGGTTGCGTTGAAGCAAGGCCGACAGTGTGATTTGCGTGGGTGTGCCGATGCCGAAGCGCAGCGACGGTGCAAGGCCGCCATCGCGATTGTTCAATACGTCGCGGGTGGAGTGCATGTCCTGGCCGTAGATGTTCAACCGCGCGGCCGATGTATCCGACAGCGGCTGGTTGATGTCGCCGGTCAGGCGATAACGATCGCTGGTGCCGATGGTGGCGCTAAGCGTACCGAACGGTTTCAGCTCCGGCTCCTTGGTCACCTGGTTGATCACGCCGCCGGTGGAGCCGCGGCCGAACAGCATGGAGGAAGGGCCTTTGAGCACTTCGACCGCATCCAGATCGAACACGTCGCGGTAGTACTGGCCGGGATCGCGGAAGCCATCCAAGTAGATATCCGTGCGCGCAGTGAATCCGCGCAGGTTGATGTTGTTGCCGATTTGCCCGCCCTCCGCTGCGCCGAGCGTGATGCCAGGTACGTTGCGCAGCGCATCCTGCAGCGACGTAGCGCCTTGCGCATCGAGCAGGTCGCGGTTGACCACCACGACGGTTTGCGGAATGTCGCGCAGCGAGGTCGGCACCTTGGCGCCTACGGTGGAACTGTCGGCGGTGTAATCGTTGCCGATTACGCTGCCGGTGACGTGCACGGAGGTGAGAGTTTTTGGTTTGGTTTGCGACGTGGCGTTGTCACCGGAGGGCGAGGTGCCTTGTGCCTGTGCGGTGGCGGGCAGGGTCAGGGCAAGCAGCAGGGCAGTTTGTAGGGGCGAAGCACGGAATTGGATTGGCATGGGCAGCGACGTGAGCAAGTGAAAGGGCCAGAACGATGGATGGCTGGCTGCTTGAGTGCGTCGCGGATGACCTCTGCGATCGCCTCAACCTTGCTTGCTGCCCAGGGGGAGTTTTTTGTAAATGAGAACCGTTCTTATTCTTGCATGCCCGTATGCGGTTGTGAAGTGTGGAAGTAGAAGGGCCCGGTTGCAGTGCCTCGAAATGCCCTCTCCTACAACTCACCACGAGGCGTGGACCATGCTTCGGCGTCATCCCGGCGAAGGCCGGGATCCAGTTCAAACAGGCCTCTGAAAGACACAAAATCGCTTTTGAGTGCTTCGCAAAACGTATCTAGACTGGATTTCGGCCTTCGCCGGAATGGCGGTGAGGTGTGATTGGGGCATTTCGAGAAATGGAGTAGATATCTATGCATGAAGGGAGGGGCGCTGCCTCACTGCGTTAACTGCACCCAATCCGGATGATGGACCCAGAAATCCTCCCGCGAGCGGAGCCAGCCCGATGCCTGCTGGTAAATCAGCCAGGCATTGACCACGTCAAGCAGGTCGCCGTCATTGCGGCGCACGGCGAATCCATGCGCCGTCCTGCCATAGGTTTGCACGTCGAGCTTGCGCAGTTGGTTGGGGTAGGTTTTTTCCAACGCGGTAGGAACGGGTTCTTCAGCCATCAATCCATCGAGCTTGCCGTCGCGCACGTCCTTGATGGCCTGGGTTTCATCCTGAATCTCGACGATTTTGCTTTGCCCAAAATAATCCTTGGTGGTAGCCGCAGTAACGGTCCCCGACAACACGCCGATGCGATGCGAGCTGCCGGCCTGCAGTTTAGTGACATCATCCGCGCCGATCGCTTGCTTGTTGACGACCAAGCCCAGTGCGTAATCACCGTAGGGATGGCTGAATTTCAACAACAGTGCACGCTGCGGCGTGATGCTAAGGCCCGAAGCCAGGATGTCGAAACGGTGCGCGCGTAGATTTTCGATGGCGCTTTGCCATGTAGCGGGAACAAGGTCGAGTTTCCATCCCATGTCCTGCGCGAATTGCCTGAGCAGATCGATTTCCAGACCGCTCCATTGGCCGTTGCTGTCGCGGAAAACCCAGGGCGCATTGACCGCTACGCCGACCTTTAGAACACCGTTCTTTCGAATGAGGGCGAGGCTGCCTTCTGGTGAGCCGGCCGTATCGGTAGCGGTCGAAGCCAGGGTTACGCTGGGAATTTGAAAGAAGCCTACGATAACAATCAGCAACATCAAGCGCCGTACTACACCGAGTGAGTTCATGATGTCCTCGCGAGGGTGATTAGGGATGATGATCGGATAGCGGCTCGATGATTGAGCGGTAAGCGATCGAACGCAAGCATGATGTGTCACGCTTTGTCGTGCGTTTCCTGCGTGATGATGTTTTTCACGTAATTCCAACGGCCGTCATTCCCGCGAAAGCGGGAATCCATTTTGCTCTGATGCAAAAGGCGAAGATGGATTCCCGCTTTCGCGGGAATGACGGCCGTTTGGGTTGCAGTGCATCTCAGTTACGAGCTCTCTCTCCCTTTCGAAAAGAAAAAAGCCCCGCATTCGCATGCGGGGCTTTCGCTTCCGATCCGAAGGATCGTGGCTTACCAGATCTTCACCTGCTTCTCGCCATCGCGAACCATCGCATCGCCGGTCTTGCACTGGAACGCCTGCGCGAACGCCGTCATGTTCGATGGCGCACCGATGGCGCGCAGCGAGGCGGGGGCGTGCGGGTCGATGTTGAGGTACAGCTCCGCCTGCTTTTCGCGCGTGTTGTTACGCCACACGCGTGCCCAGCTCAGGAAGTAGCGCTGATCCTGCGTGTAGCCGTCGATCTTCTGCTGCGCTTCGGCCGGGTTCTTCTTCAGCGCATCCTGCAATGCGTCGTAGGCTACGTTGAGGCCGCCGAGGTCGGCGATGTTTTCGCCCAGAGTCAGCTGACCGTTCACGTGCAGATCCGGCTTGTCCTTGAGCGGCGCGTAGCCGTTGAACTGATCCACCAGCTTGCCGCTGCGCGCCTTGAACTGCGACTTGTCCTGCGCCGTCCACCAATCGGACTTGTTGCCGTCGCCATCGAACTGCGCGCCCTGGTCATCGAAGCCGTGGCTGGCTTCATGGCCGATCACCGCGCCGATGCCGCCGTAGTTGATCGCGTCGTCGCCGTTGGCATAGAAGAACGGCGGCTGCAGGATCGCGGCCGGGAAGTTGATGGTGTTGGTGCTCGGGTCGTAGTACGCGTTGACCGTTTGAGGCGTCATGCCCCATTCGGTGCGATCGGTGGGCTTGCCGATGTGGCCAATGTCCCACTGATAGTTGAATTTGGCGGCGGCCTGCAGGCTGTCGTAGTAGTCGCCCTGCTTGATGTCCAGGCCGTCCCAGCTACGCCAGTGGTCCGGATAACCGATCTTGGGCAGGAATTTTTCCCACTTCTCCAAGGCCTTCTGCTTGGTGGTGTCGCTCATCCAGTCCAGATGCGTGATGCGGTCCTTCAATGCGTCGCGCACGTTGGTGACCAGTTCCTGCGCACGCTGCTTGGCTTCGGGCGTGAACTCCTTGGCCACGTACAACTGGCCGAGCGCCTCGCCCATCGAGCCGTTCACGGCGCCCAGCACGCGCTTCCACAGCGGCTTCTGCTCCGGCTGGCCGGAAAGCGTTTTGCCGTAGAAGTCGAAACGGTTGTCCTGGAAGGCGGTGCTCAGCGCCGGCGAAGCATCACTGATGGTGTGGAAGCGCAGATACGCCTGCCACTGCGAGATCGGCGCGCTGGCCAGCAACTTGTCGAACTCGGCGAAGAACTTCGGCTGCGAGAGCGAGAAGCCCTTGTCGATGGTCACACCCTGCGCCTTGAAGAAATCGTCCCACTTGAAGTGAGGGGTGAGCTTGTCCGCATCGGCCACGCTCACGAAGTGGTACTGGTTGTCCAGGTCGCGCATCTGCGTGGGCGAGAGCGAGGCTTCGGCCAGCTTGGTTTCGAAGGCCAGCACGTCGTCCGCCTGCTTCTTGGCATCGGCTTCGGCAACGCCGGTCAGCTCCAGCGACTTGGCGATATAGCCCTTGTAGGCCTCGCGGATGTCGGCGTACTTCTTATCGGTGTAGTAGTCGCGCGTGGGCAGGCCCAGGCCCGACTGCTGGGCGAAGCCGATCTGGATCTTGGCGTCCTTGAAATCGGCGCCGGAGCCGAAGCCGAACACTTGTTGGTCGCCTTCGACAAAACGATCGGTGATGTACTTGGCGACGTCGGCGGGTTTCTTCAGCGCGTCGATCTGGTCGAGCAGCGGCTTGATCGGCTGATAGCCGAGCTTGTTGATGGCGTCCTGATCCATGCCGGCCTGGTACAGGTAACCGATCTTTTGCTCGATCGACCCCGGCTTGGCCTGAGCGGCGTTCTTGGCGGCCGCTTCCACGATATCGTGCTGGGTTTTCAGGCTCTGCTCGGCCAGCGCATCGAACGCGCCCCAGCGCGTGCGGTCCTGCGGAATCGGGTTGGCGCCGACCCACTTTGAGTTGACGAAGCCATTGAAGTCCTGACAAGCATTGATGTTGCTGTCCAGCTCGGCCACGTCGAACACGTTCACGGGCTTGGCGGCGCTGGCCGTCGTGGAGGCCGCGGCCGTCGCGGTGGAGGCGGCAGCCGGCGCGGGCGCCGAGGCTTGTTCCTGCTTGCCGCACGCGGCCAGGGCGAAGGTGACGCTCGCGGCGAGCAGCAGCGGCTTCAAATGCTTGTAGGTCATGGATATCCCTCTGAAAGAGTCGAATGATTCGCCCGCAGGCGCTCTCAGGTACGGCAGGCCACGCTGTGGATTTCCCCGAAAATCGCGGCCATGACTCACCAAACTAGGTCAAAGGTCACGGGGGACATAGTGTCAAAGGTCAGGGTAGGGATGTAGGTGCGCGCGCTGGGGATTTGTACGGCAAGGCGCGACGCTTGCGCGCCAGCCGTCTCGCCGTCGCCCGGCTGTTATGCGGCTGTCATAGCCAATCCGTATCGTCCGGCGATGCGCTGAGGGGAGCGTGCCCATCGACCGTCACCGGAGACTGCCATGCGCTCTCGTCTTGCCGTCTGTCTTGCCGCCAGCCTGCTCACCTTGTCCGCCGTTGCGATCTGCGCGCCGGATCCCGTCACTGAAAATGCCCGGTCCGGGCATTCGCACGTGCATACCGCCACGCCGATCAAGCATCTGGTGGTGATCTTCCAGGAGAACGTCTCCTTCGATCACTACTTCGGCACCTATCCCTATGCAGCGAACGCGCCGGGTGAGCCGGCGTTCTATCCCAAGCCGGACACGCCCAAGGTCAACGGCCTCAGCAAGGAGCTGCTGACCAACAACCCCAACGCGAACAATGCCGCCAACGGTACGGGCGCGATCAATCCGTTCCGCCTGTCGCGCGCGCAAGCCGCCACCGCTGACCAGGATCACGACTACATGCCGGAACAGCAGGCGTTCAACAACGGCGCCATGGATCTGTTCCCCAAGTACACCGGCTCGGGCGAAACGCTGCCGGACGGCAGCACGGCTGAAAACGGCACCGGCCAGGTGATGGGTTACTACGACGGCAACACCGTCACTGCGCTGTGGCATTACGCGCAGCATTTCGCCATGAGCGACAACAGCTACAACACCACCTTCGGTCCGTCCACGCCGGGTGCCTTGAACTTGATCTCAGGCCAGACCAACGGTATCAGCGATCAGCTCGCCGCCGGCGGCGACATCGTGGCAGATGGCCAGGGCGGTTACACGCTGATCAGCGACGCCGATCCGATCGACGACGTATGTTCCACCTCCAGCGGTGCCCGCGTGCGCATGGCCGGCAAGACCATCGGCGAGCTGCTCAGCGCCAAGCGCATCACCTGGGGCTTCTTCGAAGGCGGTTTCGATCTCACCACCGTGAATGCGAACGGCACCACGGGCTGCAAGCGCAGCACCACCTCGGCCATCACGCAGGTGAAGAAGGCTGATTACATTCCGCATCACCAGCCGTTCCAGTACTACGCCAGCACCGCCAACCCGACCCATGCGCGTCCGACCTCGGTTGCGATGATCGGTCACTACGGCGATGCGGCGAACCATCAGTACGACCTCAGCGATTTCTATGCCGCGGTGGACGCGGGCAACATGCCGGCGGTGAGCTTTCTGAAGGCGCCGGGTTACCAGGATGGCCACGCCGGTTATTCCGATCCGCTGGACGAACAGCAATTCATCGTGCACGTAATCAACTATCTGCAGCAACGCCCCGAGTGGAACGATACCGCCGTGGTGATTGCCTACGACGACTCCGACGGTTGGTACGATCATCAGGCCGCACCGCAGTTGAACGGATCGCAAAGCAGCCAGGATGCGTTGAATGCGCCGGGCGTGTGCAACGGCCGTGACACCCTGCGTGGCGTGATTACCAGCAAGCCGGTGCAGGGTCGTTGCGGCTATGGCCCGCGCCTGCCACTGCTGGTGGTTTCGCCGTGGGCACGCCGCAATCACGTCGATCACACACTGACCGACCAGAGCTCGATCACGCGCTTCATCGAAGACAACTGGCTCAACGGCCAGCGCATCGGTGGCGGCTCCTTCGATGCCATTGCCGGTACGTTGAACCACATGTTCGACTTCGATGATCCGTTTCCGGAAAACCGCCGCCTGTTCCTGGACGAAAGCACCGGTCAGCCGGTGCGAAAGAAGTAATCAAGCGCGCGCACTCATTCCCTCTCCCCTCCGGGGAGAGGGTTAGGGTGAGGGGCCACACTCGCGACCATGGTTACTTGTGACCAGATGTAGATCATTCCGGCGAAAGTCGGGATGACGCACGTATAGATCGCGACGTTGGGGTTCGCGTACGCTCACCCCAACCTATGGAGAGTTTCTCGTTTTGCCTTCCCGTCGTGATTTTCTGAAATGGTCCCTGCTCGGCGCAGGCGCGACATCCCTGCGCCTGCGCGCCCACGACATGCACGCCATGCCGAAGATGGGCGGCGGCAGCGCGCTATGTAAACACATGGTGGCGGATCAGCCGAATGTCCCGCGCTTGCTCGATCCGGCCCAGCTGAAACCTTTCGTCGATGCGTTGCCGCTGCCGCCCGTGATGCGCAGCGACGGCAAACCATTGCGCGTGGACATGCGCGAAACCGAACAGCGCCTGCATCGCGATCTGCCGCCCACGCGCGTGTGGACGTACGGCGGCTGTATGCCTGGCCCTACCATCGAAGCGGAAAGTGGCAAGGAACTGCGCATCGATTGGCGCAACGCGTTGCCCTCGAAACATTTCTTGCCGGTCGATCACCGCATCCATGGCGCCGAAAAGGACAAGCCCGAAGTGCGCGCCATCGTGCACGTGCACGGCGCATGTGTGCCGACCGCAAGCGACGGCTACCCGGATGATTGGTACGTACCCGGTCAATCACGCCTGCATACCTATCCGAACAAGCAGGATGCGGCGACGTTGTGGTATCACGACCATGCCATGGGCATCAATCGGCTGAACATCTACGCGGGCATGTTCGGCAACTTCATCCTGCGCGATGCACACGAACATTCACTGGGCCTGCCGCAAGGCGAGCAGGAAATCCCGCTGACGTTGAGCGATCGCCTGCTCACCACCGATGCGCAGCTTTATTACCCCGTATCCGGCAACAGCCAAGCGCCATGGGTGTCGGAGGTGTTCGGCAACGCCATGCTGGTCAATGGCGCGCTGCTGCCGTATCTGGACGTGCAGCCGCGCCGCTACCGGTTTCGCGTGCTCAACGCATCCAATGCGCGCTTCTTCAATCTGAAGCTGCGCGATGGTCGGCCCTTCTTGCAGATCGGCAGCGACCAGGGCTTACTGGCGGCGCCGGTCACGCAGCGCAGCGTGTTCATCGCACCGGGCGAGCGCGTGGACCTCGTCGTCGATTTTGCAGCGCTGGCCGGACAGCAGATCGAGCTGATCAACGATGCCCTGCCCATCATGCAATGGCGTGTTGGCAGTGGACGTGTGCGCGATACCAGCGTCGTACCCGCCGTGCTGCGCGATGTACCGCGCATGCCCGAATCAGCCGCTGCGCAGCAGCGCATGCTTACGCTGGATTCCTATCAGGATTGCGTGGCCGAGCCGATGTTGATGCTGCTCGCCGGCAAGCGCTGGCATGAGCCGGTAACGGAAAAGCCGGTGCTGGGCAGCACCGAAATCTGGAACCTGATCAACTTTACCGATGATTCCCATCCCATCCATCTGCATCTGGTGCGTTTCCAGATTCTGGATCGTCGCCCGTTCGATGCGGGCGAATGGATGGATTCGCAAACCATTCGCTACACCGCTCTCGCCCAGCCGCCTTCAGCCGGCGAGGCAGGATGGAAAGATGTGGTGCAAGCGTGGCCGGGCATGATCACGCGCATCATCGTGCGCTTCGAGGGTTATGCGGGCCGTTATGCGTGGCATTGCCATCTGCTGGAGCACGAAGCGAACGAAATGATGCGGCCGTTCGAAGTGGTGCCCGCCTGACGTTCAGTCGACGCTTTTCTCCGGCAATGCGGCCGGCGACGCGGGCAAAGTATCGGGCGCCACCGCGCCACCCGAAATGATGAAAGCCATCGCCTGATCCATGGTCCAGTCGGTGGGCGTCAATTCGTCCAGCGGCACCACTTCCAGATAGCCGCCGGTGGGGTTGGGCGTGGTGGGGATATACACCGCGGCCATTTCGCGCCCGGTGCCTTCTTCGGTCATCACGCGCGTGACAAAGCCGACCACCTTCATGCCCCTGCGCGGAAAATCCACCAGCACCACGCGCTGCGCGCCGCTGGGTTTGTTCTGCAGCACCGTCATCAATTTCTTGGTGCCGCCGTAGATGGTCTGCACCAGCGGAATGCGCTGTAGCAGACTGTCGAAGGCGTGCAGCAGGCGCTGGCCGATAACGCGATTGGCAAGAAAGCCGAGCAGATACAGCGTGACCAGGGTCAGCACCAGGGCCAGCACATAGGTGACCCAGCCATGGCCGAGCTGATCGGCTGCCTGCGGCGATACCCAGCCCAGCGCGCCCACGAAGGCCGCCACCAGCGGCGCACCAAGGTTGGCGAGGAACCCCACGATGAACTTGAACACCAGCCAGGTCACCCACAGCGGCATGAAGGTAAGCAGGCCGGTGATGAGATAGCGTTTCAGGCGCAGCGGCGGCATGGGTGGCTCGGGAAACGGGGAGGGCGCCTTATTGTAGGGCCAAAGCCGAATGGCTCTTACGCAGGCGGCTTATGGTTTCTTGCCCTGATCGGCTCCCTCTCTACTCGCGGGCGGGTAATTGCGGCAAGCAGCAAGCTCAATGCGTACGATGCTCTTTCGAGGCGCCGCGCACTATGGCCTGCATCACCAAGCACTGCGGCTGCAGATTGTGCCCACGCGCATGCGAGCATCGGTGAGCTTTTGAGGCCTTTTCTGGCCAGACATTGCCGTCTGGGGAACTTTGGCTCGATTCACCGCAATGCTTGATACGACGTCGTCCCGGCGAACGCCGGGACCCAGCGACTTGAAAGATCCTTAAAGTTACTGGACCCCGGCTTTCGCCGGGGTGACGAATCGGTAACGTTGACGCCAATCGAACTCGCACGGCGACGCACTCAACGCCCATACGGATCAATGCGCACAATTCTCCCCTGCGCATCATGCTGCAATTCCGTCATCTTCATGGAGCGCAGGTGCGTCACGCCGCCGGACAACATCGAGTCGTGATAGAACAGATACCACTTGCCGCCGAATTTGCAGATGGAGTGATGCGTGGTCCAGCCGACGACCTCGCTCAGGATCTGCCCTTGATAGGTAAATGGCCCATACGGATTGTCGCCCGTGGCATAGCAGATGAAATGCGTATCGCCGGTGGAATACGAGAAGTAATACGTGCCTTGATGCTTGTGCACCCAAGGCGCTTCGAAATAGCGGCGTGCATGATCGCCGGCTCGTAGCGGCTCGCCATGTTCGTCGAGAATGACGACTTCGCGAGAAGCCTCGGCAAACTGCCGCATGTCATCGCGCAACCGCGCCACGCGTGCGCCAAGCGCGGGCTGGTCGGCAGCAGGTTCATCGTTGCTTTCGGCGTATGCATTGTCGCGATATTTCTGCAGCTGCCCGCCCCAGATGCCGCCGAAATACATGTAATGGGCGCCATCGTCGTCTTCGTAAACCGCCGGATCGATCGAGTAGCTGCCGACCATGGCTTCGGGCTCCGCCACAAACGGACCTTCAGGGCGATCCGCTGCCGCCATGCCGATCTGGAACAGGCCATCCGCGCGCTTGGCCGGAAAATAAAGGTAGTAGCGTCCGTCCTTGCAGGCCGCATCCGGCGCCCACATCTGTCGCGCCGCCCATGGCACGTCTTTTACATGCAGCGCGACGCCGCAATCCACCGCCCTGCTGTCGGGCGAGTCCATGCGGAAGACGTGGTAATCCTCCATGCAGAAGTGATCGCCGTTATTGTTGAACGGCATGCCGCCATCGATATCGTGCGAGGGATAGATATACAGCGCTCCATTGAATACATGCGCGGAAGGGTCGGCGGTATACAGGTGCGTAACCAGCGGTGACGAGATGGCACTGGTGGACAGCGACCGCAGGTCGCGCTTTTCCGTTTCATCGGGCATCGAACGAATCCATCAAAAAGGTACTTTTGGAAATCAACCAGGCAATGCAGCCTCAAGCCGGCGCGTGCCCAGTTCCTGCTCGATCCGCCGCTCCAGAGGCTTGTCGATCTCGTACAGAAACATCAGCGCTACGGCAGCCAGGAAAGGGATGGCGCACAGCACGCTCACGGCCAGGCGAATGCCGGCAATGGTGTCCGCGGACTGCACCGCTGCGTCGGCGCGGTAGCCATGCAAGGCCAGCATGCCTGCCACCAATGCGCCGCCGACGCTGAGTCCGACTTTCAGGCCGCACAGCATGGCGGAGAAGATGATGGCGGTGGCGCGTCGACGGTTTTTCCATTCGGAATAGTCGGCGACGTCGGCGATCATGGCCCACAGCAGCGGTATGGTGATGCCGTAGAAAAAGCCGTGAAAAATGTACGAGACCATCACCCACGCAACCGCATCCGGCGGATAGAAATAGAAGGCCAGCAGAAAAAGAGTGGAGAGCAGCAGCGCGCCGCTGAATACGTTGCGTTTACCGAACCGGTCCGCCAGCGGTTTGGAAAAACCGATGCCGACGATCATGCAGAGAATGCCCAGCGCATTGAACAGGCTGAACGCCGACGTCGGCGCATCTTTCGGCCAGCGAAAGTCGGTCAGGCCCATGTTGCCGAGCAACTGGTTCAATGCCGCTATGAAACCATTGAAACCCAGATGATCGAGGAACGCGGAAAGCTGCGCATCGCTGAGGTAATACTTGAAATAGTAGATGTACATCCCGCCTTTCAGGGCAAGGTTCACAAACACCAGCACCGTCACCGCCAGCATGATCTGCCACGGTCGATTCCCGGCCAGATCGGTCAAATCCTCGCGAACGCTCGACGCCTGCTGCTGGCTCGGAACGACGCGCTCGCGGGTCGTGAAGAAGGTGATCAGGAAAAACAACGTACCGACGATGGCGAACACGATCATCGTGTTGTGAAATCCACGCGCCTTGTCGCCGTCGCCGAGTATCAGCACCAGCGGCAGCAGCAGCACCTGGATGATGAATTGCGCGATCATCACCGCCACAAAACGATAGGACGAAAGGCTGTTGCGATCGGCCATGTTGCCGGTCAGCACGCCGCTCAGTGCGGAGTAGGGCAGGTTGTTGGCGACGTAGACGGCGACCAGCAGCGCGTACGTCGCCAGCGCGTACGTCACCTTTCCTTGCTCGCCAAGAGAGGGAGTGCTGAAGGCCAGCAGGGACAGCGCGCCGAATGGCACCGCCGTCCACAACACCCATGGCCGGAACTTGCCCCAGCGCGTATGCGTGCGATCGGCAATCAACCCCATCGCCGGCGTGAACACGAAGGCGCCGAGCAGGCCGACCGTAAAAATAATGGTGGCCGCCGTGCCCGCGGGAATCCGGAACACGTCGGTATAGAAGAAGGCGAGAAAGGTCACCAGCGTCTGGAAAATCAAATTGGCGGAAAGATCGCCCAGGCTGTAGCCGATTTTTTCAAGCACTGAAAGCGATTGGCTGGAGTTGTTCATACGCGTCGAATGATGTTTCCCGATGAATGGTGCATCTCTGCTGAGCCGTGGTTGTCCAGACCATCATTCTCAGCGGCGCCATTCCGGCGAAGGCCGGAATCCATCGCAAGTTCAAGCATGGATTCCGGCCTTCGCCGGGATGACGACCCGCTTTTCAGAAGCTTCCGCGTACACCAAGCAGAATCGTATAGCCGGGGTCGTAATAGGAATACGCGGCATTGTTGTAGGTCAATGTTTGCCGCAGCGATGCCTTGGTCATGTTGATGAAGTTCAGCGTGACCATCGGCCTGGATGGCAGGTTCGCGAACTGATAGCTGGCCGACATGTCCAGCTGGCCACGTGCATCGGACTTGATCTGGGCGAACGGCAGACCGTTCTGGTTCGCGGTCGAGTCGATGGCGGCCGAATTCCAGGTATACGACACACGGACCGTCGCGCCGTAGCCTTCCCAATAGCCGGTCAGGTTGTAAGTGTGCGGCGAGATGCCGATCGCCTGCGCCGGTACGCCGCTGCCGATGCTCCGCTGCGAAACCACCGTGTAGTTGGTCTGGATGCCTAAACCTTTGTAGATGAAATCCAGCGGTTGCACCCAGGTGGCTTCCGCGCCGCGCAGGAACAAGGTGCCGTTGGCGTTGACCTGCTGCTGCACCTGCACTTGCGCTGCGTCCGGACCGCCGCGCTGCTGGATCGCTACTTGCTGTTGCGGAGTCAGGCTGGCATATGGAACACCCAACTGGGTGAAGGGAATCAGGTTGACGCCGTTGACGGTGAAGCCCGTGATACGCTTGCCGAACAGATCCAGCGCCACGTAACCCTCGTTACCCGTGTACCACTCTCCGCCGAAGTCCAGATTGGTGGCGGTGTACGGCTTCAGCTTCGGATTGCCCTGCGTGGCGGTTTCCGCCGAAGGATCGCTGAAGTTGGTGTTCGGCACCATTGCGCTGGGGTCGGGCCGCGTCATCGAACGTGAAGCGGCCAGGCGCAGCACGACATTGTCCGTCGCGTTGTAGGCCAGGTTGAACGACGGCAGGTAAACGCCGTAGGCCTGCTTCAGATTCATATACTGCAACTGGCCGCCGATCGATGAGGGGCCTGCAATGGTCTGGTCGGTATAGGCATGGCGCACGCCCACGTTGGCGCGCAAGTCATGACCCCAAAGGTTGAACTTGCGATTGCCTTCCACGTACCAGGCCCAGGTGCTTTCTTCCAGGAAGGAGGTGTTGGCGCCCGAGGAGGCGGAGGTGGATAACGGCGCAGTGGCGTTGTAGTAGCCATAGTTTGTTGCCGCCATCAGCGCGGGATAGTTGGCTTGCACGAAGCCGGCAGGGCCGGGCATCAGGTACTGCCCCCATGCGCTATTGGGAATGGCGGCCTTGACCGCGTTGCCATACGCCGTGCTGTTGTCGAACGCCGAGATGTTGCGGGCGATATCGTCATAGGCGATGCCGACCCTTACGTTGTTGCTGTCATCACCGATTTGCAGGTCTTCGTGGGTGCCTTTGTTGGTCGTGACGCGCGCTTCGTTCTGGATGTTGACGCGGTAGTACTGCCAGCCCAGGTTGGGATTGTTCAAATCGATGTTGGGCGTGGCGATCGGGAAATTGCCGCCATGGTTGCTGTAGTTGATGGTGGTGCCTTGACCAAGCTGCGTCTGGACCAGGAACGACGGCGCCTGGTTGAGATACCAGCTGCGCTGGACGTAGCCCTGGAAATCGAGCTTGATGTTCTCATCGCTGCCGAACAGCAGCTCGCCGCCGGGATTGATGTTGTAGAACTTCAAATGCTCCGTGTAGGGGCGCGCTTCCATGAAATACTGTGCGTTCGCAAACGTTGCACTGGTCACCACGTTGTTCTGGTCCACCTTCATGCCGACCGGGATCATCGCGCCATTGCGCCCGATCAAGTCCACGTCGATGCGGTTGAAGTCGTTTTCTTTCTTGGAAAACAGCGTGTCGAGATAGAAGTGCGCGCGCTCGTCCGGGCGGAATTCCAATGACAGCAACCCGGATTGGCGGTCGTTGATGCCGTGAACATAGGCAGGGCGACCCAGGCGGGGAATCAATGCGTTTGCGATCTGCGCCGTATTCAGGCCAGGGTTGTGCGCCAGCAGCCAGGCGTTGTCGATGGTTTCGCCGGCCGTCAGTCCAGCGCCGGCGCCGGCCGGAACCTTACCCGGAATGAACCAGCTCCCGCCTGCCGGACTGCAATGGCCCGACGCCGCGCCGCATTGCGCCGCGCTCAGGTTCGGCGTGGTCCAGCCGATCGTTTCGTAACCGCGCACGTCATAGTCGTTCTTTGACGCCTGCAAACCCACCAGCACGCCGAAGGTATTGGAGGCATTGGTCCAACTGCCGATGATGGCGCCGCGCGGCTTGACGTCCTTGCCGACCGAGCTATAGCTGCCTTGCGCCGAATACGTGAGATGCGCGCCCGGGTTGTCGAACGGGCGCGTAGTGCGCATGTCGACCACGCCTGCCACGCCGCCTTCGGTCATGCTGGCTTGCGGCGTCTTGTTCACCGTCAACTGCGTGAAGAATTCGGTCGGCAGCAGATCGAGATCCACCTCGCGGTTCTGGTTCTGCGAACCGAGCGTGCCGGCGGAGGCCACAGCGATCTGGTTGCCGTTGAACAGGATCTTGGTGAAGTCGGTGCCGAGGCCGCGAATCTGGATGTTCTTGCCCTCGCCGGTGACGTCGCGCGTCAACTGCACGCCCGGCACGCGGTTCAGCGATTCGGCAATGTTCAAATCGGGAAACTTGCCGATGTCTTCGGCGTAGACCGTATCGACCACATTGGTCGCGTCTCGCTTGGCGTTGGTAGAGAACTCGATACTGTTGCGATAGCCGCCGTTTACGTTGACGGTGGCGAGTTGCTTGACCGGCTTCGAAGAAGACGACTGCGTCTGGTTCTGCGCATCGGCCGGCGCCGGGCTTGGCGCGGGCGTTGGCGATGATGATGTGTCTTGTGCATGGGTTGCGCTTGCTGCGCCGAGCAGGGCCAGCGTCAGGGCATGCGACAACAGCGTTCTTGCAAATAGCTTTTGCACCGTACTCCCCTCCCTCAAAAATTTTTTATGGCTTTTGATCGAGCCGTCGAGCGTCCGGCGGCGCGTCTTATGGCGTGCCGGTCGCCCTTGGGTACAGAAAGGTAGCGCTAACATTTTTGCCTGGCACGCTGCAGGGCAGCATGGAAACCGTCGGTCGTTGCGACCGGGAAAAGGTCATGAAAATGGCTAGAGAAGCGCGGGTCTCGCTTAGGAATAGCGCATTGCGGCTATGCAAGGTGGTTTTTGCATAGCCTTGTGTTAATGATAGCGCTAACAAATCTGGTGGCCGAACGCCAGTTCATGCGGCCCAGGGCATGGCGACGATGCATGAAGGGCGGCAAACGTGGAGGAAAGCGAGTGGGGGCTGCACGCGACATGGACCAGCCGAGTGAAGCGAGTTTGAGCGCATCGCCCGTTGCGAAGGCCGGCACGTATCGCTGGCGCGTGTGCGCCATGCTGTTGCTGGCAACCACCATCAATTACATCGATCGTCAGGTGCTGGGTGTGCTGGCGCCGTTTCTGCAGGAAAAAATCGGCTGGAGCGAGCTCGAGTACAGCTACATCGTCACCGCGTTCCAGGCGGCTTACGCCATCGGCCTGCTCGGTGCCGGCGCGATCATCGACAAGTTCGGCACGCGCATCGGCTATGCGCTGGCGATCGGTGTGTGGAGCCTTGCCGCGGCCGGCCATTCATTGGCCACCGGCGTGGTCAGTTTCGCGGTGGCGCGTTTTGCGTTGGGGCTGGGAGAGTCGGGCAATTTTCCGGCGGCAATCAAGGCTGTCGCCGAATGGTTTCCGCAGCGCGAGCGGGCGATGGCGACCGGCATTTTCAACGCTGGTTCGAACGTGGGCGCCATTATTGCGCCGATGCTGGTGCCGGTGGTGGCAGCGCGCTGGGGCTGGCAGGCAGCGTTTCTTTGTACCGGCATGCTCAGCGCCTTGTGGCTGGCGATGTGGCTGCGCACGTATCGAACGCCCGATTCGCAACCCAAGCTATCCGCCGCCGAACGCACCTACATCGGGCACGAACCGCGCACGGCGCAGTTGCGCGTGCCATGGTCGAAACTGCTGCGGCATCCGCAAGCATGGACCATGATCGCCGCCAAGTTCATCACCGATCCGATCTGGTGGTTTTTTCTGTTCTGGTTGCCGAAATTCCTGCATGCGCAATACGGCCTGAGTCTGCTGGAATTGGGCTTGCCGCTGGTCATCATTTTCGTGCTTGCCGATCTGGGCAGCATTGCGGGAGGTTGGCTGGCGGGTCGATTGATCAGGCTAGGGTGGAGTGTGAATCGCGCTCGCAAAAGCGCCATGCTCGCGTGCGCGATGTTGATCATGCCGGTCGTTTTTGCGGCGAAAGCCGATCATCTGTGGCTGGCAGTCGGGCTGATCGGCATGGCGACGGCCGGGCATCAGGGATGGTCGGCCAATGTCTATACGCTGGCTTCGGATCTGTTTCCGCGTCATGCAGTCGCGTCGGTGGTCGGTATGGGCGGGTTCGCCGGCGCCGTGGGCGGCATGCTGATTTCCACGGTGATCGGCTTGTTGTTGCAGGCAACCGGCAGCTATGTGCCGGTGTTCATGCTGGCAGGTTCGGCTTACCTGATCGCGCTTGGCGTAGTACACGCGCTGGCGCCACGCTTGCAGCCGGTGCTGCTGCAAGCTTCTCCTGTTTCCGCCGGCCATGCCGGCAAGCCGTCGTGAGCAAGGGCTTTCCCATGCGCCGGCCGGTTCGAGCTTCCATTTCCCGGAATATCCACACGTCATGAAACTCGCCATGCTTCCCATGAAGCTGCACCAGGATCGTCTTTTCTCCTCAGATCCCACCCAGCGCGCGATTGCCCGCCGCCTGTACGAACTGGTCGCCAGCTTGCCGATCATCAGTCCGCACGGCCACACCGATGCGGCCTGGTTCGCGGACAACATGCCGTTCGCCAATGCGACCGAATTGTTGTTGGTACCGGACCACTACGTGTTTCGCATGCTCTACAGCCAGGGCATTCCGCTCGATGCCCTGGGCATTCCACGCCGCGATGGTTCGCGCGCGGCCGTTGACCCGCGTGAGGCATGGCGATTGTTCGCACAAAACATCCACCTGTTTCGAGGCACGCCGTCGTCGCTGTGGTTGAACCATGTGTTCCATGATGTGTTCGGCCTGCGCGTGCGCCTGGAAGCGCGCACGGCGGACCTGTATTACGACCACATCACCAGCGCGCTGGCGCGGCCGGAATTCCGCCCGCGTGCGCTGTTCGAGCGCTTCCGCATCGAGGTGCTCGCGACGACCGAATCGCCGATCGATTCACTGCAACACCATGCGGCCATTCGTGCCAGCGGATGGAGCGGGCGAGTCATCACGGCGTATCGTCCCGATGCCGTGGTCGACCCCGAACACGAGCAGTTTTCCGCTGCGCTGGAAACGTTCGGCGCGATCACCGGCGAGGATGTGCATACATGGGCGGGCTACCTGCGCGCGCACCGTCAGCGGCGTGCGTTTTTTGCCGAAGCCGGTGCGACTTCGACCGACCATGGCCACCCCACCGCAGCGACTGCGAACCTGTCTGTTGCGGAGGCCGGAAAGTTGTTCGAGCGGATCGTGCACGGCAAGGCCAGCGCGCAGGATGCAGAGCTGTTCCGTGCGCAGATGCTGACCGAAATGGCTGCCATGAGCCTGGAGGATGGCCTGGTCATGCAGCTTCATCCCGGCTGCTTCCGCAACCACAATTGCGGCCTGTTCGAACGCCATGGACGCGACAAGGGCGCGGACCTGCCGCTACGCACGGACTACGTCCATGCACTGAAACCTTTGCTCGATCGTTTCGGCAACGAACCGAAGTTTCGGATGATCCTGTTCACGCTGGACGAAAGCACCTATAGCCGTGAACTGGCGCCGATGGCTGGCCATTATCCTGCGCTCTACCTGGGGCCGGCGTGGTGGTTCCACGACGCGCCGGAAGGCATGTGGCGCTTCCGCGAATGGACATTGAGCAGCGCGGGCTTCTACAACACCGTCGGCTTCAACGACGACACGCGCGCGTTCCTGTCGATTCCGGCGCGCCACGATGTGGCGCGGCGGGTGGACTGTGCGTTTCTTGCCAAGCTGGTGGCGGAACATCGGCTGGATGAAGATGAGGCGGCGGAGCTTGCGTTTGATCTTGCGTATCGGTTGCCGAAGCAGGCGTATAAGTTGTGACGTCGGGAGATGTCATACGGGCAAGGGCTGGGCCGTAGAGTCCAGGGGCCGTCATAAACCATTTCCCTGGGAGTCGTCATTCCGGCGAAGGCTGGAATCCATGCTCCGTGCTGGCGATGGATGATTCGCTTCGCTCACCCCTTCGGGGCCGTCCTTCGGACGTTCTCCGCGCTGCGCGCTACGTCCGGTCTTCGCCGGAATGACGGCTCGCTCTGATTAATCTATACGAAGCTACCGCTCCGCCGCATACAACCGCACGCGATAAATCCGCACCTGCCGCGCATCCATGCTGAGCTGCCGCCCCTGGTTGCTCTGATCGCCATTCAAGCACCGCTCGATCTTCCAATTGGCACCTGATCGCGACACTTCTTCAATGCTGGCGATGCCGGCCACGCGTGCGTCCATGTCAGGATCGCGCGTCATGCTGACGGTGAGTCCGCTGCCTACGATATAAAACTCGTCGGCTGCGGATTCGAGCACGAGCATGGCACCGTCGTCGGTGAGCAGATGCTTGTCCGGCCATGAGCGCGCAAGCGTCGCGGTGAAGAGGTAGCCGCCGAGCGAAACGGTCTGGGTCGGCCGCGGGCTTGCAGCATGAAGCACCAGGCCACGCGTGCGATGTTCCGCCTGCGCCTGCGTGAGTTGCTCGCCAAGTTCATCGAGTGCGCCGTACACCTGCATCAGGAGCGGCGGAGCATCCGTGTCATGGAGCGGGCTCAGGCTGTCGATGCCGAACGGACAGAAGCCAAAGGCCTTGGCTTCGCCGTAGGCATATAGCGCGTTATACGGAGCACTGTCGATTTTCGCTTCCGGAATGAACGCCGGATTGCCCAATGCCTGGTAGCGCTGCACCCAATGGGCGAAGTCGGGCCAGTAAATGTCCGGCGCATAAAAGTCGATATGCGGCGCGACGGCCTGGTAGATCTGCTGGTAAGAGGGATGAGAACCGCCGCTTGGATACTCGCCTGCGCGTTCGAGCGGCGCCGGAAGCTGGGCGTTCATGTACATCGGCAGCGCATACTGCTGTTTGCCTGCGCGCGCCACGGCATCGGCATACGTGGCGTAGCGCCAGGCCATGAACGCTTCGTCGTCGTCGTCGCCGAATACTTCTTTCCAGGTGCGTCCTTGCGGATTGAAGTGGGCAGCAAGTTCGGGCGTCAACGCTGCGCGCTTCGCCAGCAGCGCCTGCACCAGCGTTGGAGGTACGTCACCATCGAAGGCGCGATTGGCGGGTGGTGAGCGATCCCTTCCGTCGCCGACCAGGCCCACTTCGTTTTCGACCTGCACCATCAATACGGTCTGCTGCGGATCTTCGGTTCGCACGTGCGCCATCAGCGCCGCGAAGGCGCGGCTGTCCAGGCGCAGCGTTTCTTCGCCGAAGGTCGAAAGAATCTCCAGCGGCGCGCCGTCGACCGCGCGTGCACGGGGGAAACGCTGCGTATCCGCTTTCACCCAGGCCGGCGCGTATTCGGAAAAGCCGTTCTTCCAACTGCCGAACCAAAGCAGTACCAAATGTATCTGATGTTTGCGTGCCACCTCGATCCAATGGTCGAGCAGATGGAAATAGAAGCGACCTTCCACCGGCTCGATCTGCTCCCAGGCCACTGGCATCAGCACCGTATTCACGTGAAGGCTGGTCAGGCGAGGCAGGATCATGTCCGCTTGCGCTTCGGTACCTGCAGACGAATTGCCGAGTTCGCCGCCGAGCATGAGGTACGGCTTGCCGTGCACGAGCAGTTTGCTTGCGCCGTTTTCCACTACGACCTTCGGCAACTCCGCCGCCATGACGGGCATGGTCAGCCATGCGATCAGGCTCAAGGCGACGAGAAAGCGTTTCATCATGGTCCCCGGTTCATCGCTGCAGTCAACGTGTGTGAAGCCGATGCCGGCGAGCCGTCCGCCAGAGTGGCATAGGCAACTTGCAAGCCACGAATAAAGCGCGCGTCCTGCGACAGCGGCGCGAAGAAGATCGTATCGAGCTGCAAGAAGGCATTCACATCCCCTGCGGCGTCACCGGTGCATGCGCGGCCAATGGCGGCCAATACGTCAGCAAGCGGATCGACCAGCGTTACGCCGTTGCGGACTTGCCTGCGCACGAACTGCATCCAGGCCGCCACGGCGAGACACAATTCATCGATCGGTTTGTCCGCCGCCAGCGCATCGGCAATGGTGCTGAGCAGGCGCACCGGCAATTTCTGCGAGCCATCCCAGGCAATCTGCGCAAGGCGGTGGCGGATGGCGGGATTGCGGAAGCGTGCAAGAATCGCGTCGATGTAGTCCGCTGCATCCAGTTCGTCGGGCAAAGCGATCACAGGCGCGATGGCCTCGCGCATCAGGCGTTCCACGAAACCGGCAAGCATCGGCTCGCTCATCGCATCGGCGACTGTTTCCAGGTTCATCAGCGAACCGAGGTATGCCAGGCTGGAATGCGCGCCATTGAGCAGGCGCAGCTTGGCGCGGTCGTAGCCGGCGATATCGTGGCTCATCGTGACGCCGACCAACTCGAAGGGCGGCCGCTGGTTGCAGAAACGATCCTCGATCACCCATTGCGCATAGGTTTCGCGCTGGATCGGCCATGCATCCTGACAGCCGAGTTCGTCGCTGATGCGGTCGCGCAGGGCATCGTCCGTGGCCGGTGTAATGCTGTCGACCATGGAACAGGGAAAACTCACTTGCGCTTCGATCCAAGCAGCCAGCGCCGGATCGATCTGCTGCGCGTATTGCAATACGGCACGGCGCAGGCGATGACCGTTGTCGGCGAGATTGTCGCAACTGAGCACGGTGTAGGGCGCTAGTTCGAACTTCCAGCGCTGACGCAATCCAGCGGCGACGTAGCCGATGGCGCTGCGCGGTGATTCCGGCTGCGCGAGATCATGCACGATGTCCAGATGCGTCATGTCCAGATCCTGGCCTGCCAGGCAATAGCCCTTCTCGGTGACCGTCAGCGTTACCAGCCGCACGGCGGGATCGGCCAGACGGGCGAGAACGGCAGCGGATTCATCGCGCGCGCAGAGCAATTCGCGGATCGAACCGATTACGCGCAGCTGGGTTTGCTGTCCCAGCAACAGCAGCGCGTAGAGGCCTTGTTGCGGGCGCAGCGCATCGCGCACGTCGGCGCTGTGCAAGGACACGCCGCAGATGGCCCAACCCGGATGCGCTGCGAGCAGATCATCGATATAGACGGCCTGGTGCGCGCGATGGAAGGCGCCGGCACCGATGTGGACGATGCCGATGCGTGTGCTGCTCAATCGGTAATTCGGCTTGGCGACGGAGGCAGGCAGGTCGTCCAGCGTCTGTTCGGACAGTCGCCGCACGTTGCGAACGCTGCGATCGGCCATCAGCGTTTCACCTCGTAACCGCCTTGCGCCAGGAATGCGAGCATGTCGGCTTCGCGCAACAGATTCACATCGCCGAGAATCGAGTGTTTCAGGCACGCCGCCGTCATCGCAAAATCGAGCATGGCTTCATCCGACATGCCACGGAACATGCCGTGCAGTAGTCCGGCAGCGAATGCATCGCCGCCGCCGATGCGGTCGACAACATGGGCGAGCGTGTGCGTAGTCGTAGTCAGCATGCGATCGCGCGTGGCCATCAGGCCGAATATGTCCTGGTCGTCCACGTTACGGTGCAGGCGCTCGGTGGCCGCGATGCGGCGCAGACGCGGCCATGCCTCGAAAGCGGCATCGGCCGCGGCGCGAAAACGATCACCGGCATCGGCCTGCGTACACGCTATGCCGAGCATCAATGCGATGTCGCGGTCGTTGCCGAAAAGCAGGTCGGCTTCGCTAACGATCTCGCGCAGCAGGGCGGGAGCTTGCCAAGCGCGCGGTCCCCACAGCTTGCTGCGGTAGTTGCAGTCGAACGAGATCGACATGCCCGCATCGCGCGCCGCACCCACCGCGGCCAGTGCGGCATTCGTCGTGGTTTCGCCGAGCGCGAGATTGATGCCCGACAGATGCAGCCACTGCGCGCCGGCCAGCAGGCGCGGCCAATCATAGGCATCCGCCGATGTGCGGGCGAAGACGGAATCCGCGCGGTCGTACAGCACTTCCGAAGGACGATGCATGGCGCCTGGCGCAAGGTAGTACACGCCCATGCGTCCTTCCGCATGACGGATGCTGTCCGTGTCCACGCCATGCTTGCGCAATTCGCCCGCGCAGGCGCGGCCCAGCATATTGTCCGGTAGCGTGCTGACCATCACGCTGCGATGACCGAGGATCGCCAGCGATGCGGCAACGTTCGCCTCCGCGCCACCGAAGTGCACGTTGAAGCACGGTGATTGCAGCGGTAGCTCGTTTGGTGGCGGCGATAGTCGCATCAGCAGTTCGCCGAAGAAAACGATGCGACATCCGTCGGTACCGGGTTGTGCATGCATGCCCATGCTCGTCACTGCTCGACCACGAAATCTTTCGCCAGGCGAATATCCGCGCTGGATGCGCCAACTTGCACCCGATAGCTGCCCGTATCGACGGCATAGGCGTGATGCACGTCGTCGTAATACGTCAAGTCCGTTGCCGGCGACGCATCGAAGGCGACAGTCTGTTCTTCACCCGCTTGCAGATGCAGCCGTCGGAAGCCGCGCAGTTCCTTGTTGACGCGCGCATGCGGCGCATGCAGCGGCTGAAGGTAGAGTTGCACCACTTCGTCGCCGGCACGCTCGCCCGTGTTCTTCACCTTCAGCGTGATCTTCATGCGGTCGCTGGTGCTCAGCCTGGTGCGATCGAGCTGAAGATCGGAATACGCGAAGCGCGTGTATGACAAACCGTAGCCGAACGGATAAAGCGGCTCCCCTTTGAAGTAGCGATAGGTGCGGCCTTCCATGCGGTAATCGTCGAACGCTGGCAGCTTTTCGTCGGCTTTGTAGAAGGTGACCGGCAGGCGGCCGGCAGGATCGGCATGACCGAACAGCGCATCGGTCACTGCCGTGCCGCCGCGTTGCCCGGGGTACCAGGCAACGAGAATGGCCGGAACATGCTGTTTGGCCCAATCGATGGCGAGCGCCGAACCGGTGGTGAGCACCAGCACCACGGGCTTGCCGGTGGCTTGCAAGGCTTCCAGCAAGGTCTCTTGCGTAGCCGGCAAACGCAGATCGGTACGATCGCCGCCGGCAAAACCGGGATAGCTGACCTTTATTTCCTCACCTTCCAGATCGGCGGTTAGGCCGCCGACGAAGATGATGACGTCGGCATTTCGCGCTGCCTCCAGCGCTTTCTCGCGATTGGCCGGATGGGAATCGTGGAGGCCCTCGACCAGTTCCGCACCACGCGCGTACGTTACTTCGGCATGCGGAGCGGCCTGGCGAATGCCTTGCAGGATCGTCACCGGCGCCTTCGGCGTACCGTGGTAGTTGCCCAACAGCGGCGCGATGTCGTCGGCCGTCGGGCCGATCACCGCGATGCGCTGCACGTTCGCCGACAACGGCAGCACGCCATCGTTTTTCAGCAGCACGATCGATTCATTTGCCGCGCGACGCGCCAGTACATCGTGTTGCGGAGGCTGATTGATCGAGTAGGGCAGGCGCGACCATGGCACGCGGTCGGGCGGATCGAACATGCCTAGGCGGAAGCGCGCCAGCATCAGTTTCTTCAACGCATGGTCGATATCGCTTTCCGCGATAAGGCCATCGTGCACAGCCTGCGTGAGTGCGGCGTAGGTCGTGCCGCAATTGAGATCCATGCCGTTCTTCACCGCCAACGCGGCGGCCTGTTCGGCGGTCTGCACGATCTGGTGATGTTGATAGATGTCTTCCACCGCGTCGCAATCGGATACGGTGTAGCCATCGAAACCCCACTGCTTGCGCAGAACGTCCTGCAACAGGCGCGGGCTGGCGGACGCCGACTCACCATTCACGCGGTTGTAGGCACCCATCACTGCATCCACTTTGGCTTCCTGCACCAAGGCGCGGAAGGCCGGCAGATAGGTTTCGTAGAGATCGCGCTCGCTGGGATGCACGTCGAAGCGATGGCGTTCCGATTCGGGGCCGCTGTGCACGGCGTAGTGCTTGGCGGTGGCGTCGAGCTTGCGGTACATCGGATCGTCGCCCTGCATGCCTTGCACGAAGGCCACACCCATGCGCGAAGTCAGGAACGGGTCTTCGCCATACGTTTCCTGCCCACGGCCCCAGCGCGGATCGCGAAAGATATTGATATTGGGCGACCAGAACGTGAGCCCTTCATAACGCCCATGCATGCCGCGCCGCTCGAAGTCGTTGTACTTGGCGCGCGCTTCGTCGCTAATGGCCGTGGCGACCTGATGCATCAACGCCGTATCGAACGTTGCCGCCAGGCCGATGGCTTGCGGAAAAACCGTGGCCTGGCCAGCGCGCGCTACGCCATGCAGGCCTTCGTTCCACCAGTCATAGGCGGGAACGCCAAGGCGCGGAATGGCAGGTGCGACGTTCTGCATTTGGGAGACTTTTTCTTCGAGGGTCATGCGCGAGACAAGGTCAGCGGCGCGTTGTTCGAAGCTCAGCTTTGGATTTTTGTAGGCATCCGTTTGCGCCGACGCCGATGTGGTGATCAACAGGAGGGCGGCAATGATATTGAGGCGTGACTTGCTCATAAGAAACCTTTTTCGACATGTTTCATGCGTCGATAAATTATTGCCTTGCCCGTGGTCATTCCGGCCTTCGCCGGAATGACGATTCGCTTTGAAAAAGCATGGACATGAGCACCCATTCCGTAACATGGGTTACCAATCCCACATCGTCCCATCCTCGAGCCTGGCAACCGGCAACTGCTTCGGCGAATAGGGAAACCGCGCCGCCAGCTTTTCATCGATGTCTACGCCATGCCCGGGCGCCTCGCCGCAATGCAGGCGGCCATCGCGGAACACGTAATCGTGCGGGAACACCTCGTTGGTTTCGTCGGTGTGAAACATGTACTCCTGGATGCCGAAGTTCGGCACCCACGTGTCGAAGTGCAGTGCGGCGCCCATGCATACCGGCGACAAATCCGTAGCGCCGTGGAAGCCGGTGCGCACCTGATGCAGCGCTGCGAAATCAGCCAGGCGGCGCATGTGGGTAATGCCGCCGCCATGTACAAGCGTGGTGCGGATGTAATCGATCAGCTGGTTTTCGATCAGGTGCTTGCAATCCCAGATCGAATTGAAGACTTCGCCCACCGCCAGCGGTGTGGTGGAGTGTTGCCGTATGAGCTCGAACGATTTCTGGTTTTCCGCCGGCGTGGCGTCTTCCAGCCAGAACAGATGGTAAGGCTCCACGCTGCAGGCGAGCCGCGCCGCTTCGATTGGCGTAAGGCGATGATGTACGTCATGCAGCAGGTGGACATCGTTGCCGTGGTCAGCGCGCAGGCGTTCGAACAATTGCGGCACGATCTCCAGATACTTGGGTGTCGACCAAACCGTTTCGAGCGGCAGTTCGCTTTCCGCCGGTTCGTAGGCCTTGCCGCTGGAAATGCCGTAAGCCTTTTTTACGCCGGGCACGCCGCATTGGGCGCGTACCGCGAGAAAGCCCTGTTCGACGAAGCGGCCTACGGCGTCGCTCGCCTCGGCGATGTCGCGCCCATTGGCGTGGCCGTACACCAGCGCACCTTCGCGTGAGCGTCCGCCAAGCAACTGATAGATCGGCAGGCCGGCAAGCTTGCCCAGGATGTCCCATAGCGCCACGTCCACCGCGGCGATGGCGGTCATGGTGACCGGGCCGCGTCGCCAATAGGCGCCGCGGTAAAGGAATTGCCAGATGTCTTCGATGCGGCCGGCATCGCGACCGATCAGATTCGGTACCACGTGATCTTGCAGATACGACGCTACCGCAAGCTCGCGCCCGTTGAGCGTCGCATCGCCCAGGCCGGTGATGCCCGAGCGTGTTTCGATCTTCAGCGTAACGAAGTTGCGTCCGGGACAGGTGACGATCACGCGGGCATCGACGATCTCGCGATCGCGAGTGGAGCCGTGTGGGCTAGTTTCAGAAGCAGAGGTGCTCATGGCGATATTCACGGATGAGAGTGCGTGGGTGTGATGGTCAGCTGGAAGGGGCCGGCCGGCAGGCCCGCATGGTCGTAGAGGGTGCAGATCGGGCTGTCGGCCCAGCAGTAGCGCACGCGCGTGGCGCTATCCGCGGACGGACGTGTATGCAGCGCTACCTGGTTGTCATGGATGTCGGCCAAGGCGTAGTAACACGAGCCCGGCTTGTCGCCGCACAGTTCGAAACCGATCGGGTGATCGGCGCTGTAAGTGACGAGATGTCCAGTGACGTCGTTGAAGTCGAGCGTCACGATGTCACCGCTTTGTTGTGCCGACAGGGGCGTCGGGCCGGAAGGCGGCAACGCTTCGCCATAAATGACGTGGCGTGCAGCACGCGCAAGTCGACGCCCCAGTTCCTGCTTGTTGGCCGGATGGATATCGTAGCGTTCGCCGATATCGACGGAAACGGCGAGCCCGGAGTGCGGATCTTCCGCCACCGCCAATCGCTGCGCTTCACGTACATCGGCCCAACCGCTTTCGCTCGGATGCGTCGGCGACGGGCCATAGCTCGACAATTGCGCGATCAGCACCGGCAAGTTGGCGCCAAAGCGTTCGCGTTCATCCGTACGCCACGCTTCCAGCAGCTCGCGGTAGCGGCCTGCGTCGCCGGTATTCGACTCGCCCTGGTACCAAAGCTCGCCGCGGAACCCGTAGCGTCCCAATGGCGCGATCATGCCGTTGTAGAGCGTGGTCAAGCCTGACGTCGACTGCCACGGCACGTTCGGTGGCGAGCCATAGGCCAGCGGGACCACTTTGTATTGCCATGAACCCAGCGGCACGTTGGAACCATCGGCCAGGCGCAATGCACGCTGCGATGTGGGCCCGTAGATGCCGCCATCGCGATAGGTATTGAGCACGTTCACGGCAATCACATTACTGCCTTCATGCAACACGCCCGGCGGTATTGCGTGGCTACGCACGGTGCCGCCGCCATAGCCGGTGCCGACCCAATGCCCGTTCACCCAGGTCTGGTCGATTTCGTTGGCAGTAAGGTTGAGTACGGCGTGCTGTGCCGCTTGCGCCTTGGTCAAGGTAACGATGGTGCGATACCACAGCATGCCGGTGAAGTTGGCGAGTTCCGGTTTGCCCCAGTGTTGCCATGCGCCTTTGTCGATCGGTGCGTCGAGCCAGCCGGTCTCGCCGGTGTTGGCGGGATTCCATGGCTCGTCGTTCTTCGCGATACCGGGACGGGAACGCCACCATGCCTGCCACAGATGATTCCACCGTTCGCCGGCGCGCGAGGGATCCTTGCGGTAGAGATCGAGCAGATCCAGCGAAGCGTCATAACCGCCGACCTTGCGCAGCGCTTGCTCGCTCATCCAGGGCTCGATGCGCGAGCCGCCCCAGGCGGCGACGATCAGACCCATCGGCACCGGTACGTCCTTCTGCAGTTCGCGCGCGAAGAAATAGCAAGTGGCGGAGAACTCCGCCACGGTGTCCGGGCTGGTCTTCAACCAATGATCGGACGCAGGAATGTTTTCCATCGGCGTATCGCTGCTGACGTTATCCACCGTCAGCATGCGGATGCGATCATTGGAGGCATCCTGCACTTCCGCACGCGCATCCAGCGCACGCTTCACCTGCAACACCATGTTGGACTGGCCCGAACATAGCCACACGTCGCCAACGAGTACGTCACGGACGGTTTGACTGCCGCCATTGCCCGCCGTGACGGTGAGCGTGTATGGGCCGCCCGCAGGCAGCGACGGCAGCGATGCTTGCCAGCGCCCATTGGCGTCGGCATGCGTGTCGATATGCTGATCGGCAAAAGCGATCTTCACGCCCTGGCCCGGCTGCGCATGCCCCCATACCGGATTGGCGCGATCTCGCTGTATCACGGCGTGATCCTGGAACAGGGGATTCAACAGCGCCCCATGTTCGCTCGCCGCCTGCACTGCACCGGCGCTTGATAGTGCGAGCAGCGCGGCAGCAACGCTGCGAAGTTTGATTTGCAAGATGCTTACCATGCGGACTGTCCCGGCACGTCGTGGAACGAAAGCGATTCGTAGTACGCCAGCGGATGCGGCGGCGGCGCGAAGCCGGATGGCAGCGGCAGGCCCGACACCTGCTGGAAATAGGCGATGCAGGCGTCGCGCCACCACTGCGCTTCGCGTTCCTGGATGGCGAGGAAGCTGGCGGTTTTTCGATAGCGATCGGCGTCGATATAACCGTCAAGGCTGCGCCAGGTGGCGCGCATCTTTTTCACTTCGTCCACGCCGTGGGTGTAGTGCGCCACCAGCTCGTACCACAGCGTATGCCCGGAGTGCATGCGGTAATCCCAGGGCACGTGATGGAACCACAGCAGCAAGGTTTCAGGGGTTTTCGCGACGTCGTTGAATTCGGCCGCGACCGGCGGCGCATATTGATCCACGGCATCGCTGCCGGTACGCGTGCGATCGAAACCGACGCCTTGGCGATCCGCACGGTGGTAATACGGCGGACGCCAATCGGCACGCGCCAGGCTCGTATCCCAGGGGGCAGGGCCGTAGTGATGGCCAGGCGCCATCAAATGGGCCAGGCCAAGCGGCGTCATGTAATCGACGGCCGCTTCGCGCGAACCCATCATCATGTCGACGACGGGTTTGACGAAGGCTTCGTCGTTGCTGAATGTCATCCTTACCCATGTCTCGGCAATGGCGCGCGTGGAGAGCGTTGGGTTCCACGCGAGACGCCCGAACACATACCAGTTGGCCTGGTTGAAATCGGAGCCGCACCAATCGCGATCGGTGCCGACGTTGGCGACGCCGGCCATGCCGCTCAGCGCATGTGCGTCCAGCGCGCCGTCGATTACTTTTGCCACCGTGGAACCGCCGCCCTTTGCCATCGTGTCGGCCGACAGCACTTCCTCATACAGCGGGCCGAGGTAAACCAGGTGCGTGGCAAAGCCCAGGTATTCCTTGGTGATCTGGAATTCCATCATCAACGGCGTGTGCGGCATCGCGCCGAACAGGGGGCTGAACGGTTCGCGTGGCTGGAAATCGATGGGGCCGTTCTTCACCTGCAACACCACGTTGGCGCGGAAACGGCCGTCAAGCGGCTTGAATTCGCTGTACGCCTGTTTGGCACGGTCTTGCGTGCCGTCTTGCGAATACACGAACGCGCGCCACATCACCACGCCGCCATGCGGCGCAAGCGCATCGGCGAACAGATTGGCGCCATCCGCATGGGTGCGGCCGTAATCTTGCGGGCCGGGCTGACCTTCGGAATTGGCCTTGACCAGGAAGCCACCGAAATCGGGAACGAGCTTGTAGATCTCGTCAGTCTTCTCGCGCCACCAGCGTCGCACGCCCGGATCGAGCGGGTCGGCTGTCTTCAAGCCACCTATTTCGATCGGTGCGCTGAAGCGCACGCTGAGGTAGACATGGATGCCATAAGGGCGAAATACATCAGCCAGTGCCGCTACTTTCTTCAAATACGCCGGCGTGAGGATCAAGGCATCGGCATTGACGTTGTTGAGCACCACGCCGTTGATGCCGATCGAAGCATTGGCGCGTGCGTAGTCCGTATAGCGTGGTGACGTCCAGTCCGGCAGTTTCCACCAATCCCAGATCGATGCGCCGGCGTAACCGCGCTCGACGCTGCCGTTGAGATTGTCCCAATGATCGAGCACCCGCAGCTTGATGCGGGGCGCTTCAGTGATGTCCAGGTGATCGATCGATTGTTCGGTTTGCAACAGCCGCAGGAAATGAAAACTGCCATACAGCACGCCGATGTCGTCGTTGCCGACGATCGCGGTGGCAGGGTGCCCATGCAGCGTGATACTGCGGATTGCGTAGCCTTCCTTGCCAAGCTCGGAAGTGTCCAGCCCTAGCTGCGCGATGAGCGGCGATGACGTCGGCGTACCGACGATGATCGCGCCATCGCTCGTCACCGTATCCGACAGCGGTGGCGCCGCGCCCAGCAAGCCATGCAAGCCGCGCAGCAATTCTTCCCGGGCCGCGGCGCGCGTCGGTGAGGCGGCGTCGGCGATCAGTTGCGACGCGTGACCCTGATAGAGTTTGACTTGCTCGGCAGCAAGGGGGTGATAGCGCAGCCACAGTTCATGGCCGTCTTCGGCGCGGGCCCGCGCCATGCACAGTACAGTGGCGAGCAGCAGCGCCACGATGGTGATGGCGTGGGAAAACCGGTGCGTGCGGCGCCCATCGCCCGATGCCACTGGTAACGCTAACATATGCAAAAATGCGCTCATATCCGTTTTTCAGCTCGGGCCACGTTTGCGTTCTTGATCATGGCCGATTCGCGTGAAAGGAAACGACATTGAACAGGACAAGCAAGAGATCGGTGCGCCGCAAAGGTGGCGCCGTCACCATCGACGAGGTGGCCGCGCTCGCCAAGGTGTCGCCGATGACGGTGTCGCGTGTCGTCAACGGCCACAGCAAAGTGCGCGATACGACCCGCGAGCGGGTGATGGAAGCCGTGAACAAGCTCGGGTACGTTCCCAACGCGGCAGCCAGCTCGCTGGCGGCTGCGCAAGATGCGCGCATCGCATTGATCTACACCGATCCCAGCGGCGCCTATTTGCGCGAACTGCTGATGGGGACCTTGCATGGCGCGGCGCGCTCGGCGGCGCAACTGGTGATCGCCGACTGGGACGAGCTTGGCGCAGGAGCGGAGCGCAAGGCGGCGCGTGCGCTGGCGCGCAAAGTGGCTGGCGTGATCCTGCCACCGCCGTTGTGCGAATCGAAAACGGTGATCGACGAACTGGTCAAGGCCGGCGTGCATGTGGTGGCGATCGCCTCCGGACGCTTCAACCCCGACATTTCCGGCGTGCGCATCGACGATTTTCTGGCCGGCAAGGAAATCACCGACTATCTGATCAAGATGGGACACACGCGCATCGCCTGCATCAAGGGCAACCCCAGCCAGACCGCCAGCGCGCGTCGTTTCGAAGGTTATCAGGCCGCCTTGAAGGACGCGGGCATTCCGCTGGATGCGGCGCTGGTCCGGCAAGGTTACTTCACCTACCGTTCCGCGCTGCCGGTGGTGGAAGAGCTGCTCGCCTTGCGCAAACCGCCCACCGCCATCTTTGCCGGCAACGATGACATGGGCGCCGCGGCGGTGTCGGTGGCGCATCGGCGCGGCATCGATGTGCCGCGCGATCTGTCCATCGTGGGCTTCGACGACAGTTCGGCTGCCACCACGGTGTGGCCCGAGCTCACCACGATCCGCCAGCCGATTCTGGCGATGGCGGACGCGGCCATCGACATCCTGCTGCGCACCATTCGGCGCAAGGAAAGCGAGCCGCGCGTGGTAGTGCACCAGGTGGTCGCGCACCAGTTGGTACTGCGCGACTCGGTCGCGCCATTGCGCGCTCCGGCCGGCAGAAAATCCTAGGTCCGCATCGATTCGTCGTAGGAACAGCCGTTCGCGCATGTCAGCGCATCAGGTACTGATTGAGCAGGTTCTCGTAGCGTTCTTGCTTGCCGCTGCGCTTGACCGGTTCGCCTTGCTTGATGGCCAGTTCGCGCAAATCGGCGAGGCTCAGCGTGCCCTGTTCGAATTCCTTGCCCGCGTCGCGGTCGAAGCTGTCATAGCGTTCGGCGCGCCAGGTTTCCCATGGTGAGCGTGTCAGCAGTGCATGGGCGACTTCCAAGCCGCGCGCAAACGCATCCATGCCGCCGATATGTGCAAGGAACAAATCGTCTGCATCGGTGGACTCGCGGCGTACCTTCGCATCGAAATTGAGCCCGCCAGGAGCAAGCCCGCCTTGGCGCAGCACGACCATCATGGCGCCGACGGTGTCGTACAGATCGGTCGGAAACTGATCGGTATCCCAACCGTTCTGCGCGTTGCCGCGGTTGGCGTCGATGCTGCCGAGCAAGCCATGATCGGACGCCACCTGCAGATCGTGCTCGAACGTGTGCCCTGAAAGCGTGGCGTGGTTGGCCTCGATGTTGAGTTTGAAATCCTTCTCCAGGCCATGCTTCTGCAGAAAGCCCGCGACGGTGGCGGAATCGAAGTCGTATTGGTGTTTCATCGGCTCCATCGGCTTGGGCTCGATCAGGAAGTTGCCCTTGAAGCCGATGCTGCGGCCGTAGTCACGCGCCATGGTGAGGAAGCGCGCGAAGTGATCCAGCTCGCGTTTCATCTGCGTGTTGTGCAGCGATGCGTAGCCTTCGCGTCCGCCCCAGAACACGTAGTTTTCGCCGCCCAGTTCCACCGTCGCCTCCAACGCGGCCTTGATCTGCACCGCCGCGCGCGCGATTACCGCGAAATCGGGATTGGTCGCCGCGCCATTCATGTAGCGCGGATGGCTGAACAGGTTCGCCGTGCCCCACAGCAGTTTGACGCCCGTTGTTTGCTGACGTTGTTTGGCCAGCGCGACCATGTGTTTGAGATTCTTTTCGTACTCGCCGATGTCGTCGGCATCCGGGGCAAGATCGATATCGTGGAAGCAGTAGTAGGGCACGCCCAGCTTGGTGAAGAACTCGAACGCGGCATCGAGTTTGGCTTCGGCACGCCCGAGCGGCGTACTGCCTGCGTCCCACGGATAGTTGCGCGTTCCGGGGCCGAACGGATCATGGCCGGCGTTGCAGAAGCTGTGCCAGTAGCACACGGCGAAGCGCAGATGCTCGGCCATGGTCTTGTCGCCGATGCGCTTGCCTGCATCGTAATGCTTGAACGCGAGCGGGTTGTCCGAATCGCGGCCTTCGAATGGAATGCGGCCGATGCCGGGAAAGTATTCGCGTTTTCCAATGAAAGGCGTGCTCATAAGCTTGGACCATATCCCCGAAATGTTAGCGCTATCATTATCGCAGCGGCGTGCGTCTGGCAAGCTCGACGTAGAGATATAGGTCGCAGGTATGGGTGCGTCTGGAGATGCAAAACACACACGACATCATGCTGCATTGCGCTAATGGCGATGACAAAAACGAGAGCGCATCCTGCGGCAACAGTGCGAATGGAAATTTTGCAATGCGTCGAAAAGTTGCAGTTGGCCCTGGTCGCGCCAGCCTGGGCAAAGTGGCCTATCGATGCCTGGGCTTCAACCGCACATACAACTGCTTGCGCACCACCGCCACCACTTCGCCCGCGGCCGTCTTGATCGGCACGTCGAACCAGCGCAACACCTTTTCGCCGGTCGCGGCGGCGGCGCGCAGTTCGTCCAGCATGTCGCGTTCAAGCTTGAAATGCGCGTACACATCCTCGCGCCCTGGCGCGACGAAATCGATCGTGCCCGCCTTGTCCCACACGAAGTGATCCTTGCCCAGGTGATGCAGGATCAGCAGCATCCAGAACGGATCGGCCATCGCAAACAAATTGCCGCCGAATTGCGTGCGCACGTAATTGCGATTCCATGGACGCAAGCGCAACACCACGCGCGCCTCGGTGTAGTCGTCATCCAGGCTCAACACGCGAATGCTGTTGAACAGGAACGGCGGCCACAGATTCAGTAGGCGACGGAAGGTGGAGGCACGCATAAAAAGCTCCGATGAGGAAGCTTTCAGCTTGCCATACTTTTGCGTATGGATGACTAGAACAGCAGCGAGGCCATCCGCCTGCGATAGCGGCCCACCAGCTCCGCATCGTCCAACGTATTGAACGCAGCCAGCAGCCGCTTCTTGGCCTGGCCGTCGTTCCAGTCGCGCGCTTTCTCCAGCATCAGCAACCAGTGTTCCAGTCCAGTAGCCGGATCGTTGCCAAGCAGCAGGCGCACACCGAGCAAATCGTGGGCCTCCCAATCCTGCGGGTTGGCGTGGACGCGTTGCTGCAGCACTTCCATCGGCGGCGTGCCTTCGAGCGAATGGACCAGGTCGAGCTGACTGCGCAGGCGTACGGCGCGCGAATCGGTGGCGAGGTTGGCGGGCAGGGCGTTGAGTTCGGTTTCCGCGGCGGCGGCGTGGCCGGCTTGTGCCAGCGCGATGGCCAGGTCGAGCTTGAGTTCGGGGCGGTCGGGATTGGCGGCGATGTCCTGTTGCAGGCGATTGATCGCCTGTTCGGGGGATTCGATCGGCGCCTCTTCGGGCTCCGCTTCGATTTCCCCTTCCAGCGGCTGCACGTGGCGGGAGAGGAATTGACGCAACTGGCCTTCGGGCAGGGCGCCGGCGAAGCCGTCCAGGATCTCGCCGTCTTTCACCATGATGACGGTAGGAATGCTGCGGATGCCGAAGATGCCGGCCAGCTCCTGATTCTTGTCCACATCCACCTTGCCCAGGCGGAATGCGCCGTTGTATTCAGCGGCGAGCTTTTCCAGCATCGGGCCAAGCGATTTGCACGGGCCGCACCATTCGGCCCAGAAATCCACCAGCACCGGAGTCTTGAGCGAAGCTTGCAGCACCTCGGCTTCGAAGTTGTCTTGGTTGACATCGAATGTGTGCACAGAAGCAGCGGCGTTCACGGTAGGCTCCAGATGGATGAACCCCACGCACATCGGGGCGCCGCGCAGCATATCAAGTGCGCGCAGGATGCTTAAGGATTTGCGAGAATCCCCGGCATGAGCATACCCCCGGCCAGCACGGAGCAAGCGCAGAAAGCGATGTCGTCGACACTGCTGATCTGCGAACACTGCGATACCGTGCACCGCCGCCGATCGCTCGCACGGGGCGAGGTCGCCCGTTGCATGCGTTGCAACGCGGTGCTGGAGCGCCACCAGCGCATCGGGCTGGATACGATGCTGGCGCTGGTGGTGACGGTGATGGTGGTGTTCGTGCAGGCGAACGTGTGGCCGATCATCACGCTGGGTCTCAACGGCGAGCAGATTCACGCCACGCTGTGGGGCATCATCATCATGATGTGGAAGGAGCACTCGCAGGTGGTGTCGGTGCTCGCGGCGGCCACGCTGTTTTTCTTTCCGCTGTGCAAGATGGGCATTCTGGGCTGGCTGCTGGTCTTCGGCCGGCGGGGAAAACGCGCGCCCGGCTTCGTGCCATTGATGGTGGTGCTGCACTACATCGCGCCGTGGACGATGAGTGAAGTGTTCGTGCTGGGCGTGCTGGTGTCGATCGTGAAGGCGCATATGTATTTCGATGTGACGCCGGATGCGGGTGTATATGCGTATGCCGCGCTGGCCTTGTTGATCACGGTGTTTTCCGGCATCGACCTGCGCCAGTTGTGGGACAAGGTTCCGCAGGAGAGTAGAGCCTGAATACGGTCTCGGTGTGGCCCGCGCCGGAGCTGTTGGCTTGTCGGGCAAGGAGGAACGAAGGCGTGTATGTCGATACACAACTGAGTGCGGACGCAGCCCGGCGAGCAAACAGCTCCGGCCCGGAGGGTGCGTCCACCATGCGGCAGCGCGCGGCTTGGCTTGCCAGCCAGGCAAGCGCTGCGCCACGCACTACCACCTGGCGAACGCACCGTGGCAACGCGGGCTACGCCGAGACCATATTCAGGCTCTTCACGTAATGGCCGCTTTGCCACGCGCGCACGAACTGGGATTGATCGGCTGCCACGTCTGCGGCCAGATCTGTCGCGACACGCAAGTGGACCATGCGGCCTGTCCACGTTGCGGCAGTTCGCTGCATCGACGCAAGCCTTACAGCGCCGCGCGCACCTGGGCGCTGTTGATCGCCGCCTTCATTTTCTACATTCCCGCCAACGTGCTGCCGATCATGCGCACGGTCAGCCTGGGCGATGTGGACGACAACACCATTCTGAGCGGTGTGGTCGAGCTATGGGTGAAGGGTTCGCCGGATCTGGCCGTGATCGTGTTCACCGCCAGCATCGTGGTGCCGATGTTGAAATTCCTGGTGATGAGCACGCTGCTCCTGAGTGCGCATCGCGGTACCAGTTGGGCGCGCCGGCAACGCGCCATGTTGTATCGGCTGGTGGAATTCATCGGCTATTGGTCGATGCTGGATGTGTTCGTGGTGGCGCTGCTCACCGCCTTGGTGCAATTCGGCTTCTTCAGCCAGGTGGAACCGTTGCCGGGGGTGGTGTATTTCGGCCTGACCGTGATACTTACCATGCTGGCTTCGCAGAGTTTCGACCCCCGCCTGATATGGGATTGCAAGGACGAAGATGACTGACCACAACCAACCACCCAGCGTGGGCGGCGGCCTGCCCGAGCCGGTCGTGCGGCGCAAGCGCGTGAACGCTGCATGGATCTGGCTGGTGCCAGCGGTGGCGGCGCTAGTCGGCCTGTCGCTGGTGATCAATGCGTGGCGGCAGCAGGGGCCGGCCATCAACATCAGCTTTCAGACCGCGCAGGGCCTGGAATCGGGCAAGACGGTGGTGAAGTACAAGGACGTGGTGATCGGCAAGGTCACCAACATTCGCCTGAGCCAGGATCACACCAAGGTGATCGTGAAGGTGGACCTGGACAAGAGTGCGGCCGGCATCGCCGTGTCCGATTCGCGCTTCTGGGTGGTGCGCCCGCGCATCGGCCTGGGTGGCGTGTCCGGCATCGATACGCTGTTGTCGGGTTCGTTCATTGGCGTGGATGTGGGCAAGTCCTCGCAGCCGCAAACCGATTTCGTCGGCCTGGAGAATCCGCCGTCCGTGCTGCATGACTCGCGCGGCAAGAGCTATATCTTGCATTCCAGCGACCTGGGTTCGCTGGATATCGGGTCACCGATCTATTTCCGGCGCATCCAGGTGGGCCGCGTGGCGTCCTACAAGCTCGATGAAGATGGCAAGGGCGTCACCATGCAGATTTTCGTGGACAGCCCTTACGATCGCTTCGTCAGCACCGAGTCACGCTTCTGGAACGCCAGCGGCGTCGACGTATCGATAAGCGCCGATGGCTTGAAGCTCAATACGCAATCGCTGGCCACCGTATTGGCCGGCGGCGTGGCGTTCAACGATGCCCCCGGGCCGCATCCAAGCGAAAAGCCGGTTCCCGAGAACACCACCTTCACCCTGTTCGATACGCAAGCCAACGCGATGGCGCCGCCGGACGGCGAGCCTAGCTACATCCGCATGCGCTTCGACCAGCCGGTGCGTGGCCTGACCGTGGATTCGCCGGTGGAATTCCGTGGCATCAACTTCGGCCGCGTCGTCTCCATCCGCATGGATTACGACGAGAAGACCAACAAATTCCCGATCTACGTGGGTGCGTTGATCTATCCCGAACGGCTGGGCCGCGCGCACTCCAAGCTGCAGGCCATCGCCAAGTCGCATGGCGACAACGACATGTCGCAGATCGTTACCACGATGGTCGCGCAGGGCCTGCGCGCGCAAGCGAAGGTGGGCAATCTGCTCACCGGGCAGCTCTACATCTCGCTGGATATCGTGCCGAACGCGCCGAAGCTGACCGAGTACGACCCGAACGCGCGTCCGCTGGAAATCCCGACCATCCCCGGCAGCTTCGACAAGCTGCAGGAGCAGATGGCGCAGATCGTCGACAAGCTGGACAAGATTCCGTTCGACGCGATCGGCAACAACCTCAATCACACGCTGGCGGACCTGGATACCACCATCAAGCAGCTCAATGGCGATGTGCTGCCCGCGTTCAAGAACACGCTCAAGGGCGCCAACCAGACGCTCGGCACGGCCAACAACGCGTTGTCGGCCGATTCGCCGCTGCAGCAGAACCTCAACAGCACCATGCAGGAGTTGCAACGCATGGCGCGTTCGCTGCGCGTGCTTACCGATTATTTGAATACGCAGCCCAGCTCGCTGATCCGCGGACGCGCCAAGGATGCGCCGCCGGTGAGCAACGGATCGCCGTCCACCGCCCAGCCGCAGCAAGGGAGCAAGCCATGATTCGTATGCGATACCTGGTGGCAGGATGCTGCGCGGCGATGTTGGCGGCATGCGCCTCGGCGCCCATGCATTACTACACGCTGGTTCCGGCATCCGATAGCGCGCCAACTGAAAGCACGGCATCGCCGGCGCCCTTCCAGTTCGAACTGCTGCCAGTCGGCATCCCTGCACAGAACGATGTGCCGCAACTGGTGGTTCGCCAGGGCGGGCAGGCGGTCACCCTGCTCAATGGCGAGCGCTGGGTTGCGCCGCTTGGCGATGAGGTGCGTGGCGCGCTGTCCGTGGACCTCGCGCAACGCACCCACGCGCAGGACATCAGCGGTGGCGTGCCGGCCAACGGCAAGCCCGTGCTGCGCATCAAGGTCGACCTGCGCCGCTTCGATTCCTCGCCCGGCAACTACGCGCAGATCGATGCCACCTGGACGGTGCGCGAACTGCGCAGCCAGGCCGCGATCACCTGCAGCAGCCATGTCAGCGAAATCGTGGGGCAGGGTTATGGCGACCTGGTCGCTGGCCACCAGCGCGCGCTGTCCACCCTGGCCGAGCGGATCGCCAGTGTGGCGCCGGCGATGGCGGCGGGCAGCGTGCCGGCTTGTCCGGTTCCCTGATTTTCCCCGGCTCCCCATGTAAGCCAACGATGACGCTTCGAAGACGTTGGGTTGCGCTGCGCTAACCCAACCTGCCGTGATTTCCCGCAGGCCCCTACGAGAGGGCGATGAAAACCCCTCATTTCTGCTAGTCTGCCGGGTCCCACGCAGCGCACGGCGACGGACGCCCGCGCTACCGAAAACGCATCACGGCGCCGGATCATGCAGGACAATCACGACCAGGGTTCTTCCAACGACTACAACCCGCAGGCGGTGGAATCCGCCGCGCAGCAGTATTGGAACGCGCAGCGCGCGTACGAGGTGAAGGAGGATCCCTCCCGCCCGAAGTTCTACTGCCTGGCGATGCTGCCGTATCCCTCCGGCGCGCTGCACATGGGCCACGTGCGCAACTACACGATCGGCGACGTGATCAGCCGCCACCAGCGCATGACCGGCAAGAACGTGCTGCAGCCGATGGGCTGGGATGCGTTCGGCCTGCCGGCGGAAAACGCGGCGATCAAGAACAACACCGCGCCGGCCAAGTGGACGTACAAGAACATCGACCACATGCGCGAGCAGCTCAAGTCGCTGGGCTACGGCATCGACTGGTCGCGTGAATTCGCCACCTGCCGGCCGGATTACTACCGCTGGGAACAGCTGATGTTCACCCGGCTGATGCAGAAAGGCATGGCCTATCGCAAGAACGCCGTGGTGAACTGGGACCCGGTCGACCAGACCGTGCTGGCCAACGAGCAGGTGATCGACGGCCGCGGCTGGCGCTCCGGCGCGCTGGTGGAAAAGCGCGAGATTCCGCAGTGGTTCCTGAAGATCACCGACTACGCGCAGGAACTGCTCGACGGCCTGGACACACTGCCCGGCTGGCCGGATGCGGTGAAGACCATGCAGCGCAACTGGATCGGCCGCAGCGAAGGCGTGGACATCCACTTCGCGGTGGAAGGCGAGGTCGAACCGCTGACCGTGTTCACCACGCGCCCCGATACCTTGATGGGCGTCACCTTCGTCTCGATCGCGGGCGAGCATCCGCTGGCGCAGAAGGCTGCCGCGAGCCATCCGCAACTGGCTGCATTCCTGGAGGAACTGCGTCACGGCGGCGTGTCCGAAGCCGAACTGGAAACGCAGGAAAAACGCGGCATGGCCACCGGCCTGTTTGCGATCCATCCGATCAGCGGCGAGAAAGTGCCGGTGTGGGTGGCCAACTTCGTGCTGATGGGCTACGGCACCGGCGCAGTGATGGCGGTGCCCGGCCACGACGAACGCGATTTCGAATTCGCGCACAAGTACAACTTGCCGATCAAGCAGGTGATCGCGGTAAGCGCCGAAGAAACCGGCTACGACCCGCAGCGCTGGAAGGAGTGGTACTCGGACAAGTCGCGCGCCGACATGTTCGTGATCAATTCCGGTGAGATGGACGGCAAGAACTACCACGACGCCTTCGACTTCATCGCTGCCACGCTGGAAGCCGCCGGCAAGGGCCATCGCCGCGTCAACTGGCGCCTGCGCGACTGGGGCGTAAGCCGCCAGCGTTATTGGGGCTGCCCGATTCCGGTGATCTATTGCGCCAAGTGCGGCGCGCTGCCGGTGCCGGAAGATCAATTGCCGGTGGTGCTGCCCGAAGACGTTGCCTTCTCCGGCGTGCAATCGCCGATCAAGGCCGATCCAGAGTGGCGCAAGACTACTTGCCCGCAATGCGGCGGTGCGGCCGAGCGCGAAACCGATACCTTCGATACGTTCATGGAATCGAGCTGGTACTACGCGCGCTACACCAGCCCCGGCGCGAACGGCCTGGTGGACGAACGCGCCAACTACTGGCTGCCGGTGGATCAGTACATCGGCGGCATCGAGCACGCGATTCTGCATCTGTTGTATTTCCGCTTCTATCACAAGCTGATGCGTGATGCGGGCCTTGTGCATTCCGATGAGCCGGCCACCAACCTGCTATGCCAGGGCATGGTGATCGCCGAGACGTTCTACCGCGAAAACGCCGACGGTTCGAAGGATTGGATCAATCCCGCCGACGTGGAAATCCAGCGCGACGCCAAGGCGCACGTAATCGGTGCGCTGCTCAAGGCCGATGGCCAGCCAGTACACATCGGCGGCATCGAGAAGATGTCCAAGTCTAAGAACAACGGCGTCGATCCGCAGGCGATGGTGGAGAAATTCGGCGCCGACACGGTGCGCCTGTTCTCCATGTTCGCGGCGCCGCCAGAGCAGTCGCTGGAATGGAACGAGGCCGGCGTGGAAGGCATGGCGCGCTTCCTGCGCCGCTTCTGGCGCGAAGTGCTCACGCACGTCGGCCAGCCGGATCATCCGGAAGTCGATCCGTCCAGGATCGATGCCGGCCAGAAGGCGCTGCGCCGCCAATTGCACGAAACCATCCAGAAGGTCAGTGACGACTTCGGCCGCCGCCACGCCTTTAACACCGCCATCGCCGCGCTGATGGAACTGCTCAACGCGCTCGGCAAGTTCACCGACCAGAGCGAACAGGGCCGCGCCGTGCGTCATGAAGCGCTGGAAACCATGGTGCTGCTGCTCAACCCGGTGGTGCCGCACGTCAGTCATGCGCTGTGGCAGGCGCTGGGCCATTCGCAGGCCGTACTGGACGACCAACCGTGGCCGAAAGTGGACCCGGACGCACTGGTGCGCGACACGCTGACCCTGGCGGTTCAAGTCAACGGCAAGCTGCGCGCTACCATTGAGCTCGCCGCCAACGCCTCGAAAGAAGAAGCCGAGGCGCTGGCGCGCGCGCAACCCAATGTGGCAGCCTTCCTGGAAGGGCAGACCGTGCGCAAGGTGATCGTGGTGCCCGGCAAGATCGTCAACATCGTCGCAGGATGACCTTCGCTCCCTCTCCCCTCCGGGGAGAGAGCCGGAGTGAGGGGAGAATCTTGCGAAAGAGCTTGTTTCCCTTCTTCGACATTCAAGTGATGATTCACGACCACCTTCATGGCAAGCTCAGCCCCTCACCCCAACCCTCTCCCCCGTTATTAATTAAAGATGGGGGAGAGGGAGCCCAATCAGGTAATTTCATGAAATACGCCCTGAAATTGGTTCTGCTATTTCCTGTGCTGCTGATTGCCGCATGCGGCTTCCATTTGCGCGGAAGCGCGGCCATGCCTGCGGGCATGCAACGCGTGCATCTCACGGTGGGCGGCGGCGGCGATTTCCAGCGCAAGCTGGCGCGCGCGCTGCTCGCGTCCAACGTTACGCTGGAAGACACACCTGGCCCCGGCATCGCCGAACTGCACGTGCCGGCGCAGAACTTCACTGTGCAATCGCTCACCATCAACGGTGCCGCGCAGGTGACCGAATTCGCCGTGCGCTTCCATGTGGTGTTCACCGCCGCCGATCCGGACGGCAAGGTCATCGTGCCGGAGCAGGCGATCGATCTGCAGCGTGAATTCAGTTACGACGCCAGCCAGCCAGTGGGCACGCAATCGCAGATGGAACAGATCCAGGGCAGCCTGATCGACGACGCCATCCAGGCGGTGCTGTTCCGCTTGCAGGCGGTGGCCCAGCACGGCACGACGGCTGCCGCCAAGGCCGTCGGCCCCATGCCGGCGACCGCGAGCACCACGCAGCAACCGCCGCAATACATGCCCACGCCAACCGGCAACTGAGGCAGCGCTGACCTATGCCGCTCAACCACGCCCAGTGGCAGAAGGCGCTGGCCGCGGATAGCCTTCGGCCCGTCTACTTGTTGGCGGGCGAAGAATTGCTGGTGCTGGAAGCGGCCGACGCACTGCGTGCGCAGGCACGCAAGCTCGGTTATAGTGAACGCCAGGTGCTGGACGTCGGCGCGCATTTCGACTGGGATGAACTGGCCCGTGCCGCCGCAGGCATGTCGCTGTTTGCAACGCGCCGGCTGCTCGATCTGCGCCTGCCTACCGGCCGCCCCGGCGTCGAAGGCGCCAAGGCTATCGTGGAATTTTGCTCCAACCCGCCGCCGGACGTGACGTTGCTGATCACCGCGGTGGAATGGAGCAGCAAACACGAAGGCGCATGGACCAAGCAAGTCGACGCTGCCGGTTGCCTGGTTGTCTTCAATGCGCCGCGTCCGAACGAATGGGAAGCGTGGATCGGCGCGCGCCTCGCTTCGCGTGGGCTGGCCGCCACGCATGATGCGGCCGCGCTGCTCGCCGAGCGCGTGGAAGGCAACCTGCTTGCCGCCGCGCAGGAAATCGACAAGCTCGTCGTGCTGCACGGACAGGGCAAGATCGATGCGGCGGAGATGGAGAATCTTGTTGCCGACAGCGCCCGTTACGATGCCTTCAAACTCACCGACGCCGCGCTCGGTGGCGATGGCGCACGCGCGCTGCGCATTCTCGACGGCCTGCGTGCGGAAGGTGATGAACTGATTGCGCTGATGGGCTGGCTGATCAATCAATTGCAGCTCGCGTTGCGCCTGGCCAATGCGCAGGATTTCGGTGCACAGGCGCGCGCCGAGCGCCTGTGGCCGGCGCGCGAGCAGCTTTTCCGCAAGGCGCTGCGCCGCGCGCCGCGTGAACATTGGATGCAATGCCTGGCGCGCGCGGCGAAGATCGATCGCATCGCCAAAGGTCGCGAAGCCGGCGATGCATGGCTGGAAGCGCAGCGCCTGATTGCGGCGATGGCCGAACCACGGGCGTCGCAGGCGTTGGTATGAGCATGTCCGCATCTCCGCTGGCCCTCTTCGGCGGCACCTTCGACCCGATCCATATCGGCCATCTCAGCGTCGCCTGGGAAGCATCCGAACTGCTCGATGCCGAAGTGCGCTTGATGCCCGCCAACGTGCCACCGCACCGCTCGCCGCCCACCGCCAGTGCCACGCAACGCGTGGACATGCTGCGCGCAGCCTTGCGCGGGCAATCGCGGCTGGCGCTGGATACGCGCGAGCTCGGACGCAGCGGCCCCTCCTACACCATCGACACGCTGGAAGAATTGCGCCGCGAATACGGTGAACGGCCGCTGGTGCTGCTGCTCGGCGCAGATGCGTTTGCCGGCCTGCGCAGTTGGCATCGCTGGCGCCAGTTGTTCGATGTCACGCATCTTGGCGTGATCAACCGCCCCGGCATCGAAGCGTGCGTTCCGGTGGAACTGGAACGCGCGGTGGCTGCGCGGCGCACGGATGACCCTGGTGTGATTCGCGCGCTGCCGGCAGGGAAGGTGATCGAACTTGCCGTCACGCCGCTGGAAGTGTCGGCGACACGCATTCGCGAGTTGCTCGCGGCGGGGCGCGACCCGCGCTATCTGCTGCCGGCAGGATTATTTGATGACGCGGCGTTGCTAGAACCGTACCGCGCGGCACCGTAGCACCGTAGGTTGGGTTAGGCGTAGCGTAACCCAGCGTCTCCGAGGCGGTGTTCGTTGGGTACGTTGGGTTACGCCGCGCTAACGATATCTACGGCCGCATATTGGCCAGCCTCAACTCACTCGATACGCCACAAACTTCAGCGCCACCGAATTCATGCAATAGCGCAAGCCGGTCGGCGGCGGGCCATCGTCAAACACATGGCCCAGATGGCTATCGCAGCCAGCGCAACTCACGGCGATACGCACCATGCCGTAAGCGGTATCGCGACTCTCGATCACGTTCGGCTTGGCGATCGGCTGCCAGAAGCTCGGCCAGCCCGTGCCCGAATCGAATTGCGTGGCGGCATCGAACAATGCGGTGTCACAACCGGCGCAGCGATACAGGCCCTTGCTTCGCGGTCTTTCATGCGCACCGCTGAATGCCATTTCGGTGCCTGCACGGCGCATCACGTTGAACGCGGCGTCGGAAAGACGTTCATGCCACTGTGCATCTGTCAGTACCAACTTGCGCACATCGCAGGGGCCGAGATGATGGCCATCATCGTCGGCGAAGCATTCAAGCAGCACGGTTTCAGCGCGAGTGGCCGCCGCTGGCGTGGCTGCCATCGCACTGCTCCCTTTGCCGCCGAATAGCCGCACCATCGCCGAGCCGCCCACCGCCGCCACTGCGCCACCGCCCATCAGGGCGAGCAGAAATCGCCGGCGATCTATGCCTTTGTCGTCGTAAGTGGCCGCCATACTTTGCTCCCGTTGCCTGTTTCGCTCAGCCGAAGGTGAACGCGTACGCGCGCACGTTCGGTTCAAGAAAGGTGATTTCGAAAACGCGCTCGCCGGTGCCATGTGCCTGGCGCACCAATTGGTACAAACGTTGTCCGTTGACGGTGCCATTGCCGTCGGCATCAATATCCGTGCCGTGATCGTCACCGGGCGGCTTGCCGTCGAGCGTGATGCGGAAGCGCACGGGCTTGCCGTCTTCGCTGGGACCGAGCACCAGATGAAGATCGCGGCCGCGGAAGCGGTAGACGATGCGGCCATTGGATTTGTCCAGCGTGGCGTGCTGGGCGTTTACCGTCCACGTTCCATCCAACGCCCATTGATTGGCGACGAGTGCGTCGGGCGCGTGGTAATTCCAGCTATCGTCGTGCGCGATCTGACCGCTCGCGAAACCTTCGCTGCGTGCATAACCCACATAGGTTTCCGGTGAACGGCGCATGTCGCCGGAGCCGGCGGCTTCGGCGCCGGATGCGCCGGGTTGCACGTAGCCGCCGGGCAGATCCTTGTAGCCGGCGTCGCTCAGCAAGCGGCGAATCACATCTTCGCTGCCGGTGTAGTCGCCCTCGCCGAAATGATGCGCGCGAATCTGTCCGTGCGCATCGATGAAGTAATGCGCCGGCCAGTATTCGTTGTTGAAGCCTTTCCAGATGGCGTAGTCGTTGTCCATCGCCACCGGGTAGCCGATGTTGAAATCCTTGATCGCCTTGGCGACGTTGGCCGGATCTTTCTCGAACGCGAATTCCGGCGCATGCACGCCGATCACCACCAGTCCGTGATCGCGATACTTCTGCGCCCATGCATTGACGTACGGCAGCGAGCGGATGCAGTTGATGCATGAATAGGTCCAGAAGTCGACCAGCACGACCTTGCCGCGCAGCGCTTCGGGTGTCAGCGGCGCGCTGTTGAACCATTTCGTTGCGCCGGCCAGCGACGGCAGTTCGCCTTCCACCGGCAACGGCGCACCGACCTGCGGTGCGGGAGCGGCGTTAACCGGCGCAGGGCGCACCGCGTCGATCAGTTTCTGCTCGAAGCTGCCCGTGCTTGCCAGCGACACGCGCGTCAGCAGACCGGTATCCGCACCGAGCGCGATCGCGGCCACGCCCGCCAGCACCAGCACGCCGAGCGCACGGCGCACCCATTCGCCGGCGCCCAGCGAGCGCTTCATCAAGGAGAAAACGCGCCCGCCCACCACCAGGGCAAGCGCGAGCGAGACCGCCGCGCCGGCGGCATAGGTGAGCAGCAACAAGCTGGTCGTGGCGCTGGCACCTTGCAGCGCCGCGCCGGTGAGCAGAAGGCCGAGGATCGGCCCCGCGCACGGCGCCCAGAGCAGGCCGGTGGCAATGCCGAGCCCGGCGGCAGACCATGGCGAATCCTGCTTCGCTTCGGTTTTCTCGGTCAGGCGATTGCCCAGTTTCACAAACGGCCGGCTGATCCGCTCGGCGAAATGCGGCACCAGCAACGTCAGGCCGAGCACCGTCAGCACCGCCAGCGCGACATAGCGCCCATATTGATTGGCATGCACCGCCCACCCGCCACCGACCGCCGCCAACGTGGCGACCAGCGCGAAGGTCACGGCCATGGCGATCAGCATGGGCAGCCCGTTGCGCGCGAACGGTCGATCCGCTCGCGCAAACACGAACGGCAGCACCGGCAGGATGCACGGGCTAAGAATGGTGAGGATGCCGCCGAGGAAAGCCAAAATTAGGATAAGCATGGCGAAGGTGATCGTGGGTTTGCTGAAGTATTCGCCGCGCGGCGTGTCGCGGTTACCTGGATGGGTCCGGAAAAATTTGCACTGCGCGAGGTAACCCTATACCCGCGTTCGGCGAATTGATCCAAGGAAATCAACGATCGCCAGCATGTCATCAGCCGCCTTGACGTTTGAGGGTCCGTGGGTCCTACTACGCCAGCCTTCGACAAGGAGGCTGGATAGCGACAAGGCCGTGCCGACCGACATCCCAAGTGCCAGCGAACAGGCTGACCGGCAGCGGGCAGCATGGATGGCCGCCGCGCAAGCCGGCGACCAGCGCGCCTATACGCGCGTGCTGAACGATTCGGTGGCGTTGATCCGCGCGGTGGCGCGGCGGCAGGGCGTGGCGGTGGATGCGCTGGATGACGTGGTGCAGGAAACCCTGCTTACCGTGCATCGCGTGCGGCATACCTTCGATCCGTCGCGTTCTTACGATGCGTGGCTGTCGGCGATCGCTGCGCGCCGCGCGATCGACCTGCTGCGCAGTCACGGCCGCCGCGAGCATCGCGAAGTGCACGACGAATTCGCGATGGATACGCACGCCGACCGTGAGGACGCCAGCACTGGCACCCTGCGCCAGCAGGAGGCAGAGCGCCTGCGCAAGGCGATCGAAACCCTGCCGCCAGGGCAACGCGAGGCGGTGGAACAACTTGGCCTCAAAGAGCGCTCGCTCGCCGAGGCCGCCGAGCGCACCGGCCGAAATACCGGGGCACTGAAAGTAAACCTGCATCGCGCATTGAAAACGTTGCGCGATCGCCTGCATGGAGAATCCTGATCCCTCATGTCCGACGCAGCACGCCATGAAGCCCTGATCGACGCGCTCGGCGCCGAGCTGACGCCCGTGCGGCGCCTGCTGCCGCCGTGGCGGCGCGCGCTCGGCTGGCTGGCGGTGGTGGCGGTGATCGCCGTGGCGCTGTTCGTGCGTTATGGCGCCGGCACCATGTTGCATCGCTGGAGCGCCGCGCCCGACCTCGGGCTGGCGGCCTGCGGCGCCGTGATCACCGCCATCACGGCCGCGCTGGCTTCGTTCGTGCTGGCGGTGCCGGGGCGCTCGATCCGATGGGCATGGCTGCCGGTGCCCAGCGCCCTGGTCTGGATCGGCGCCAGCGGCCTGGGCTGCCTGCGGGCGCACATCCCCGGCATGCCGGTGCTGAATCTTCACGCTGCCAACGATTGCCTGATCTTCATCGTCAGTTTTTCGATCCCGCTATCCGGATTGATGATCTGGCTGCTCCGGCGCGCCTGTCCTCTGCGCCCGGTGCTGACGGCGGTGCTGGTGGGCCTGGCCAGCGCCGCGGCCTCGGCCAGTCTGCTGGAGATCTGCCATAACTTCGATGCGGCGGCCTCCGACCTGTTGATGCATGCGGTGGCGATAACGCTGGTGGTTGGGCTGAATGCGCTGATGGGCGGGCGCCTGTTGTTGAAAGGCTGAGCAGGGGCAGGCTTGACGAGCCATTACACCAAGGCGGATATACTGTACTCGCGCGATCCCGCGCAGCCGATACGCCGCGAGGCCCCCACTCTTGACCACCATTCGCCATACCAAGGCCGTCAACACGGCCTCCCTGCGCAAGACCGTTATCGCCGCCCTTGAAGACCTCAAGGCCAAGGACATTCGGGAAATCGATGTACGCGGCAAAACCTCCATCGCCGACCTGCTCGTGATTGCTTCCGGCACCTCGGCCCGCCACGTGAAATCCATCGCCGACGAAGTCGTCAAGTTCGCCAAGCAGGCGGGCGTGATGCCGCTGGGTGTCGAAGGCGAACAGGAAGCGGAGTGGGTGCTGGTGGATTTGGGCGACGTCATTGTGCACGTCATGCTGCCGCGCATCCGCGAGTTCTACGGCCTCGAGCGCCTGTGGACCGTAGGCGACCGCGACGCCGAAGGCGAAGCCGCACTGGCGACAGGCTAAACGGAAACATCCGGCATGCGTGCTCGCCTGATCGCCATCGGCGAACGCATGCCTGCATGGGTTGCAGAAGGGTTTGCCGAATACCGCAAACGGCTCTCCCACGATTTGCCCCTCGAATTGATCGAACTGAAGCCCGGCACACGCGGCAAGGGCCGCGACGATGCGCGCGCGATGCACGACGAAGGCGTCGCCATGCTCGGCGCGTTGCCGCGCGATACCCATGTGATTGCGCTTGATGGCCGCGGCAAGGCGTGGTCCAGCGAAGAGCTGGCCGAACAGCTCGCGAAGTGGCGCATGGCCGGGCGCGATCTGGCCTTTCTCATCGGAGGGCCCGACGGCCACGCGCCGGAAGTGGTGGCGCGCGCCGATCAAAAGTGGTCATTGGGCCCGCTGACGCTGCCTCATATGCTGGTGCGGTTGGTGCTGGTGGAGCAGCTCTATCGCGCCACTACGTTGTTGGCCGGTCATCCGTACCATCGCGCCTGATCGGCGCACGACGGCGTCACCGCTTTGTCACGGGAGTTGTCATGCGCTTCGAGGTTCGTCAGGCGAATATTCATGACCTGGATACGTTGGTGCCGTTGTTCGACGGTTACCGGCAGTTTTATCGGCAGCCCTCCGACCCGGACCGTGCGCGCGCTTTTCTTGCCGAACGTTTCGCGCACCACGAATCGCTGATCTTGCTCGCCCGCGACGAGCACGGCGCAGGATTGGGTTTCACGCAGTTGTTTCCGCTGTTTTCATCGGTGCGTACGGCACGCATCTATCTGCTCAACGATCTTTTCGTAGCGTCGGATGCGCGCAAGCATGGCGTCGGCAAAGCGTTGCTTGAGGCGTCGGCCGAGCATGCGCGTGCCCTGGGTGCGGCCAGGCTGTGGTTGCAGACGGAGTTGGGCAACACACCCGCGCAGGCACTTTACGCATCGGCGGGATGGCAGCGCGATCCGGATTTTTGCGATTACGGACTGACGCTGTAGCGGCAACTGCGCGGGACATGTCATCGTCATGGCGGTTGCAGTAAGGTGCGCCATGGATCATTGGCAAGGAATCCGTGCCGCATGCTTTATCTCGCCTCCCAATCGCCGCGTAGACGCGAACTGCTCGGGCAACTCGGTGTAACGTTTTCCATTCTCGACGTGGATGTGGCCGAAGTACCGTATCCGGAGGAAACGCCGCTGGATTACGTACGACGCGTGGCGCGCGACAAGGCGCACGCTGGATGGGAAACACTGATGCGCGAAGCGCAGGGCGAAGCGTTGGTGATCGCGTCCGACACGGAAGTGGTGCTGGAGAATCGCGTCTTCGGCAAGCCGAAAGATGCTGACGATGCGGTGGAAATGCTGCACGCGCTATCGGGCCGCACGCACGAGGTGATCTCGGCAGTTTGCATGGTGTCCGCCAAGCAGGAGCATGGTGACGTATGCGTGTCGCGCGTGCGCTTTGCCGAGCTGAGCGAAGCGGATGTCACCGCGTATGTAGCCACCGGCGAGCCGTTTGGGAAAGCGGGCGCGTACGCGATCCAAGGCCTGGGCGCCACGTTGATCGAACATCTGGAAGGCAGCTATTCCGGCGTGATGGGCTTGCCGTTGTTCGAAACGGCGCGGTTGCTGCGAAAGTTTGGAGTAGGTTCGTTTAGCACAACGTAACCCAGCCATATCGCGGCTACGTATTGCTGACCGAAAACAACGCCACCAGCGCAAACAGGTTGAACACGCCGTGCGCCACCATCGCCGGCCACAGCGATTCGGATTTCAATCGCAGCCAGCACAACGCCGCCGCCAGCAACATCAGGTTCGGCAATGCGTACCACTGGAAATCCAGCCCGGCCAAATGCACGGCACCGAACAGCAAGGAACTCAGCGCGATCGACATCGCCGTCGACATCCGACGCATCAACGCCGAAAGCAGCACGCCGCGAAACATCAGCTCTTCGATCATCGGGCCGACGGTTACCGCGACGATGCCCAATGGCAGACGCAAGGGGGCCGATGCATGCCGGCCGAGTTCTTCCACGTTCTGCGTGACTTCGTGACCGTGCGCCAGCCACTGGGTGATCAGCGCGCCGAATGGCGGCATCACCAGGCCGACGAGCAGAGCTGCGGCGTACCAGCGTGGCGCGGCATGGCCGTGGAGCCCGAATCCGGGCGGTGTGGCGCGAACCCACAACAGCGGCCACGTGCGATGCACCAACCAGAACAGCAGCATGGCGATCACCGGCACGGCGATCACCACCAGCATGGCGTTGCTGTCCGGCTGCTGCAGTATGTCCATGGCGTGCTTGCGCACATCAGCCAACGGCAGTTGCGGGTGCTGGATCTTTTCGGTCGCGCCGGCCACCAAACCCATCAGCACGCTCGCCACTACTTGCAGCAGGAAATAGAGCAGGATCAGGCCGATGGCCTGCAGTACGCCCGGTGCGCTGCGCAAAGGTGGTGGAGCGGATTCGTTCGTCGCGATCATCGACTGCTTTGCATCAGCCCGCCAGCATGGCGCGGCCCAAGCCGAGCGCGCTCATCACCACCAGCGCAGCCCAGCCTGCCATGCCCACCATATAACCCGGCCCGCGTTTGCCTGCATCCCCAAGATAAGCCCATGCGTACCAAGCGCGCCCCACGATCCATACCAGGCCGGCGATGCCGGCCCAAAGCACGTAGCCATAGTGCGCTGCCAGCCACAGCGCGGGCAGAAACATCACCGTGCTTTCCAGCGTGTTCATCTGCACGCGATACGCACGTTCGAATGCGGGATGTCCGCTGGTGGCCGGCGCCTGGATTCCATACTTGCCGCGTGCATGGCCGACCGCCCACATCGTTGCGAATTGCAGCAGAACAGTCAGCAAAGTAACCAAGGCGGGCAGGTTCTGGATCATGGTGCATGCAGGTAGGAAAGGTGCTGCCACTGTAGCGGTTTTGGTGCCATGCTGTGGGGGTTGGCCGGTGATGGCATGCGATGCGCGCGGGAGGCGTTATGGACTGGCAAAAGGGTGAAGAAAGTCAGAACGTCGAAGTCGATCAAGGCGGCGGAGGCGGTGGTGGTCGCGGTTTCGGCGGCGGAAGGATGGGCATCGGTGGCCTGCTGATCCTTGCCTTGCTGGGCTGGATCTTCTTCAAGAATCCGCTCGCACTGCTCGATCAAGGTGGTGGCCAACCGTCCAGCTATGCGCCGCGAAGCCAACCTGCGCAGGTGGATCCGCAGCAGATGGAATTCGTGCGCCGTGTACTCGGCTCCACCGAAAAAACCTGGGGCGACATCTTCGCCGGCATGGGGCGCACTTATGTCGACCCCAAGCTGGAATTGTTCAGTGGCGGCGTGAATACCGCGTGCGGTGCAGCATCGACGGCCGTAGGGCCGTTTTACTGTCCTGGCGATCAAAAGGTGTATCTGGACCTGGATTTCTTCCGCGAACTGGAAACGCGTTTCCATTCCAGCGGCGATTTCGCACGCGCTTATGTGATTGCGCACGAAGTTGGCCATCACGTGCAGAACCAGCTCGGCATTTTCGCCAAGAGCGCGCAACTGCAGCGGCAAGGCGTTGCCATGGAAGGTGCTGGCGGGCTTTCCGTGCGGCAGGAACTGCAGGCCGATTGCTTTGCCGGCGTATGGGCCAACCGCACGCAACAGCGCTTGCAATGGCTGCAGCCGGGTGACGTGGAATCCGCGCTCAACGCCGCCAGCCAGATCGGCGACGATACCTTGCAGCGTGAAGCACGCGGTACCGTGGTGCCCGATTCGTTTACGCACGGCACTTCGGCACAGCGTGTGAAGTGGTTCAAGGTTGGGCTGGAGGGCGGGGATATCCAGCAATGCAATACGTTCAACGGGCCGGTGTGAATCGAGCGATCGATCATGATTCATCCATGCGAGCGCTGTGGCGCATGCTGCGCCAGCTTCCGAGTAGCCTTTCATTGGATGGAGGCCGAGCCATCCATGGGTGGCTCAGTGCCGTTGGCAGTTACCGAAAAACTCGATCCCCATCGTCTGGCGATGCGCGGAACGCAGGCCTATCGCCCGCGTTGCGTGGCGCTGGAAGGCATTGTCGGCGAGACAACCCGTTGCAGCATTTATCCGCACCGCCCATCGGCATGCCATGAACTGCTGCCCGCGTGGGAGTTTGATGAACCAAGTTCTCAATGTGACCGGGCACGTATCGCACATGGGCTGGCGCCGCTGACGCCAGCCGAATGGATCGAGCAAGAAACAGCTAGCGCATGAGCGGCGACCTGGCATCGTTCTGGAACGCCAGCACGAATTGCTGCAGCTCACCCTCGCTGATGTCGGATACCGCAACGAAACGCATGTGCTCGTTCGTCCATCGAATCACCGTATAGCCACGCCATTGCGCAACGTCCGGCGCCGCGTCGGGTGCCGACAGGGGCCATTGATAGAGATTGATCACGTGCAGGTGGCGCCGATAGACCAGGGCAGCCACGGTATGTCCATCAAGCGCATCCAGACGTCCGCCGACCAGCGGAAAACCTTCGTTCGCCAGATCCTTTACATGCGGCGAGAAATCCAGCTTGCCGGAGAACCAGGGCTTGACGGTGTGCTGGTCGGTGGAAACCACATCCATCAGGTGTTGTGGCTGCATCGAGCGGATATGGCTGGAGACCACCTCATCGACCGTCTGGTTGGTATCGTGATGCAGCGTGTACCACCAGGCCGGTGCGGCGATCAGCAGGGCTGCGGCGAACCCTGCAGCCATCGCCAACGCGACAGGCGGACGGCGTATCTGCGTGGCGCGTGGTGGCGCGACCGGTTCGACGGACCATGCCTTGCGCAACGTATCGGGTGCTCGCCGATACAGCGATGCGCGCGTAAAGCCCTGACGCAACTGCGCGTAGTCGGCATGCAAGGCTGCGCAAGCGGCGCATCCTTGCATATGCCGGTCGATAGCCACGCTTTGCGCGGCATCCAGTTCGTTATCCAGGTAGGCGTGCAGAAGCAGCCTGGCGTCATCGCACATCATGACGGCGTGCCTCCGTGAAAGAAGTGGATAGTTCAGCCCGCAGCCGTTCACGGGCGCGGGCAAGGCGTGACATCACCGTGCCGATTTTCTGGCCGGTGATCGATGCGATTTCCTTGTATGAGCATTCCTCCAGTTCGCGCAGCACGATGGCTTCGCGCAATGGATGGGGAAGATGGGTGAGCGCGGTTTGCAATGCGTCGACGTCGACGGCGAGCAGTGCGCGTGCTTCCGGCGAGGGCTGTTCGTCGATCACGATGTGTGCGTCGTCATCGAAGGATTCATGCGCATCGTGGGATGCGCTCTTCGCGCGCACCGAATAAAACGTATTGCGCACGATCGCCAGCAACCACACGCGGGCATCACTGCCATGAAAGCTGTCGAAGTAGCGGAACGCACGCAGCATCGCTTCCTGCACGACGTCCTGGGCGTCCGCATCGTCGCGCGCCAGCCAACGTGCGAGGTTGTAGGCGGCATCCAGATGCGGCAGCACGCAGGCCTCGAAATGGGCGTTGCGGGGAGTGGCTGCGGAGGGGCGGAAGTCGGAGGGCATAAAACCTTCTACCGGTATGGCGGCGACTTTATTCCCACGCCGGAAAACACGGAATAGGCCGGCCTGCATACCGGTAAAGGCAGATGAGGGCGGCGCTGGGCGGCCCAAGCTGCGGAGTGATCGATGATGCAGGACCACGACAACAGGTTTGACGACGGCGAGGCCGGCGGTCGGCGGCAGTTTCTCAAGTGCATGGCCTGGGCCGGGGCCGGAACGCTGTGGATGATGAAGAGCGGCGTCCTGCGCGCGCACCCGCTAGGCGATGCTCCTGTCGTGAAGGGCAGCACCTTCAGCTTTGTGCAGATCAGCGATTCGCACATCGGTTTTCACAAGGCGCCCAATCCGGATGTGATCGGGACGCTGCGCCGTTCGCTGGCGATGATCAACGCGCAGGAAGTCCGCCCGGCGTTTCTTCTGCATACGGGCGATTTGACGCATCTTTCCAAGCCCGAGGAATTCGACACTTTGAACGGATTGATGCAGGAAGCCCGCGTCGGCCAGCGCTTCTACGTGCCCGGCGAACATGATGTGATCGGCGACAATGGCGCGGAATTCTTCCGCCGCTTCGGCGAAAAGCAGCATACCGGCGGCTGGTACAGCTTCGATCAGGATGGCGTGCATTTCGTAGGGCTGATCAACGTGCTCAACCTCAAGGCCGGCGGCCTGGGTTCGCTTGGTGCGGATCAACTGGCCTGGCTGAAGAGCGATCTGGCGGGCTTGTCGGCCGAAACGCCGGTGGTCGTGTTTGCGCACATGCCCCTGTGGCCGTTGTATCCGCAGTGGGGCTGGGGCACGGACGATAGTGGCGAAGCGCTGAGCTATCTGCGCCGCTTTGGCTCAGTCACGGTGCTCAACGGTCACATCCACCAGATCCAACAGAAGGTGGAAGGCAGCATCACCTTCTACACCGCGCGTTCCACCGCCTATCCGCAGCCCGCGCCGGGCGATGGACCTGGCCCGGGGCCGTTGCAGAGCGTGACGGCGCAGGCGTTGCATCGTTACCTGGGCATTCGCGACGTGCGCCATGTGCAGACGGGCGGTGGGCTGGCCGTGACTGACGAGGTGCTCGCATGAAGGCCGCTCGCATGCTGACGATGGGGATCGCGCTGTGCGGAGCTGCCTTGTGTTCCGCAGCGGATGTGGCGCCGGCGCAAAAACAACAGGTGGCGATTCAGAACTTCGCCTTCGAACCGAAGACGCTCACCGTACCCGTGGGCACGCGCGTGGTGTGGACCAATCGCGACGAGGAACCGCACGTTGTCACCAGCGCCGGTGCGCAGTTTGTATCGTCGAAGGCGCTGGATGGCGGTGACAGCTATGGCGTGACTTTTTCCAAAGCGGGCACGTATACCTATTACTGCTCGATCCATCCGATGATGGTGGGCACCATCATCGTCAAGTGACGGCGGCGGGCGCGCCGTCGAAGCGGTAGCTGTCCATGGCCAGGAAGCCCAGATCGATGCCGGCATCGATGCGCCGTCCGTCGAAGTGTTCGCCGGCGGCGCCGAGCGCTACGTACAGTGGCAGCAGATGTTCGTCAGTGGGATGCGCACGCTCGGCAAACGGCGCCTGGCGACGGTAGTCGAGCAGGGCGCCGATATCGCCGGACTGGATCTTCTGTTCGATCCAGCCGATGAACGGACGCACGTAGGGCGCTTCGTTCGTTTCGCTGAAGCCGGCGCGCAGATCGCGCAAGTTGTGCGTGATGCTGCCGGAGCCGATCACCAGTACGCCTTGCTCACGCAATGGCGCGAGCGCACGGCCGACCGCGTAGTGGTGCGCGGGGCCCAGGTGCGGCTGGATCGACAGCGGTACCACCGGAATGTCGGCGTGCGGATACAGCAAGCGCAGCGGTACCCATGCGCCGTGATCGAGGCCGTGCTGGGGATCGGTGATGGCGCTCAGCCCCGCCTGATCGAGCAATTGCGCAACCTGCGCCGCCACTTCGGGCGCGCCCGGCGCCGGATAGCGAATGTCATATAGCTCGCGCGGAAAACCGTAGAAGTCGTAGATGGTTTCCGGCTGCGCCGCGCCGCCCACGCTCGGCTGACGCGCCAGCCAGTGGGCAGTCGCGATCACGATGGCCTTCGGGCGCGGCAAGCTGGCGACCATTTCGGCGAGCCGCTCGCCGATCCGGCCAGGATGCAGCGCGGTCATCGGTGAGCCGTGGGAGACGTAGAGGCTGGGAAGTGTGTTCATGATGGCCAAGTATGGCCGGGTGCGCGTGTTTGCAGCGGTAGACGCTCAGGAACGCACTGTTGCGCTGGGTGCAACGACGGGGGTTTTAGTCCTTCACGGCCGTCATTTCTGCGAAAAGCGGGAATCCACTTGCTCTGATGCAAGCGAAGATGGATTTTGCTCTTTCGATTCACCGCAACGCCTGATACGTCGTCGTCCCGGCGAAAGCCGGAACCCAGCGACTTGAAAGATCCTTAAAGTCACTGGGCCCCGGCTTTCGCCGGGGTGACGAATCGGTAACATTGAATCGACTGGCAAAAATCTCGCATCACAGTCGATGTGCGGACGCCCTTTTACGTGCTGTCCATGTTCCCCGGACAGCAACGGGCCTTCACCGGAATGACGACCATGGGGTCGTGTGGCTTCTTGGCGAGTTATTTACGACGTGGTGGCTTGTCACCGCCGCGCGCATGCTTCGGCTTGCCTGCGTGCCCACGTGCCTGCCCCGGCTTGAATCCTGCCTTGAAGCCCGGTTTGCGCGGTGCGTGAGTACCCGCCTCTTGCTGCTCGGCCCCATCCCATTCGCGAATGTGCAGCTGCTGCTGGTTCACCCACACCTTTTGCAGGTGCTGAAAAACTTCCTTGGGCATGCCATCGGGCAGGTCGATCAGGCTGTAGTCGCCGCGGATGCTCAGGCGACCGATGAACTGGCTTTCCAGGCCGGCTTCGTTGGCGA